>Ga0247727_10006275_pt1 | contig 23482 bp, 26 predicted proteins | sample WisWelCaveWW1625_FD_202498 | JGI IMG/M metagenome (GOLD analysis project Ga0247727, IMG submission 202498) | Biofilm microbial communities from Wishing Well Cave, Virginia, United States - WW16-25 | ecosystem: Environmental > Aquatic > Deep subsurface > Groundwater > Cave microbial mat | place...
CGTTTTTGAGTGATCCTGACATATTCGTCTTTAGTGGTTGTCGTCATTGGGGTTACCATCCTTCGGTAACAAGGTTACATGACAAAACACCCCCTGCTTCGGTAACATTTTAGATGAGTTGATTCGCCAGCTTGACAAATCAAGCATAAAGTGGCATTTTCATACTTACGTTCGATATCTTGTGCGATTTTGCTATCAGTAACTTATGGTGTGAAAAGCAGTTTGAACTACTTAATTATAAAATAAAATTTATGAAGCTTAACATGCGCAGAAAGAACTCATTGAAAACTTCCTCTTTTTTTTTGCTGCTTACTTTTTTTACATCGCAAATAAGTTGGGGACAGGAGATTCCTCTTTCAAGTCCCCCTGATTTTCAACCTACGAAGAGTATTGAAGATGAAAGTGAACCCGTTGCATCGATTGACCAAACCGCTGGTCTGATTCCTGATACAGTTGCTTTTCTGCAGGATCGCGCTCCATTAGACAAAATTGACAATGACCCTCTGCAAAATTATGAATATGAGCGGTATGACTTTGAAGATGCGATAGAGCATTTGAGGCCTGAATACGCAAGCGCGGTTATGGTCAAAGGACTTACGGCGGAAAATTTAAAGCAGCTGGTGGAGCAGCCCTTTGAAACCGGAATTCTGGTTTTGCACGGAGAAATTGTTTTATTTACATCTGGAAGTGAAGATGAAATCGGAGTGCTTCCCGCGGTTAAGGACCTGACATCAAAAGCGACTTTTATTTCTCACACGCACCCTTCGCAATATTCCAAACAAGGTCCCTCCGGACAGGACTTAAATGAAGCCGTTGCCCCGCCCGATCAGGAATATGTGCTCACGCAGAAGGGCGTTTATGCGTATAACCAGGAAGGTGTTTTAAATGATGGGCACCCTTACACGTATGAATGGTATGTTGATAAATTAGACGAATCGCTTGAAGCATCCCAGACTACAAGGGATCAAGTTGAGGCAAGAAAAGAGCTTAACCTTTTTATCGCAGAGCAGGACCGGTATAACGACGCTGCGGAAGAAGAAAAAGAAACTTTTCGCCGTGGAGGAACGCTTTCCTACACTTCAGGGCTATCAAGCTCGAGTGCCACAACTCTTCCTGGAGGTCCGTTACCTTATCTTGTGACCGGATCAACGGCCGCGACAACACTTTCTTATTACACAACGACGCGTTTAAAGCTAGCGTACAGCGTACTTGGAGCCAGCGATTTTTCAGGCTATCGTGCTTCTTTTGATAATGAAACTACGCCCGCAGTGGAGACGCAAGATCTTAGTACCTACCCCTCTCTGACTTTTGGACTTCGAGGGCCGAACACAGCCATTGAACTGAAAATAACAGATCTCAATGGGGTAGAAGACAGCTTTACGCTCACGAATATTTCAAACTCGACCGAGCGGTTTTGGAGAATACCGGTTTCTTCCCTTTCCAATGCTTTGGATAAAACCAAAATCAAATCGATTCAGTTTATTGTCCGTCAAGCCCATACCACGGCCACCACGAGAACCGGCACGCTTTATATTCGTGCTCGAGGTTTAAATACATCAAGCCCAACCGCACCGGTGATAATTTCTCCTGTGCCGAAGGCCACAAATCAAACCACGCTCACTTTAATAGGAACCAAAGAAGCGAATACGGCCATACTGATTAATAATGTCGAAGTGGTTCCCCAGGATTCTTCCACGGCGTGGCAGGCAATCGTGAATCTCGCCATCGAAGGAAATAATAAGTTTTATGTCAAAGCGAAAAATTCGATTGGAAAAACTAAAACGGCGAGCTCTATCACCGTGCGGAAAGATACGATTTTGCCTACCGGTTCAATCAAAATCAATTCGGATGCAACCTATACTACTTCAGCGAACGTAACGCTAAGACTTTCAACCTCGGATTCCGGGAGCGGGATCGATAAAATGAGCTTTTCAGATGACGGGATTTCTTGGAAAACTCCTGAGGCCTACCAATCGACGAAGACTTATACGCTTCTGCCAGACGATGGCACAAAAACCGTTTATGTGAAATATCAAGATAAGGCAGGCAACGAAAGTATTTTTTCAAAATCAATCATTCTGGATACCTTGGTGCCCGTAGGCTCCATCAATATCAACGGTGGGGCAACCCATACGAATTCCTTCGTGCTGACATTAAATCTTTCTGCGACCGACAACGGCAGTGGTCTCGATAAAATGCGTTTTTCCACCGATAACGTCAATTGGACTTCATCTGAACCCTATGCAGCCACGAAACAATGGACGGTCGCAGGCGGCAATGGAACCAGGACCGTGTATGTTCGTTATTACGATAAAATGGGCCGCATTTCTGCTGTTTATTCTAAATCCATTATTTTAGACACCATCCCTCCTCAGATGAAAAATATTTCTGTGGAGGAAGGAGCGACAGTTGATGTCCCCTACCTTGCGATAAGCTTTGATGTTGAGGATGGCAGCGATGTTTTCCTACAATATCAAACAGCGGATCTCCAAGCGGGGCTTAATACGATTGAGCTTACAGGAAAAGACCTTGCGGGAAATGAAACTCACGCCACCCGGCATATTTATTACGCTCCCACCGATGTTTTGGAGGACGAATGGCAAACGCTTCGTAACCGTTTGATTCAAGAAAACCTTCTTTATTTTCAAGAAGGCCAGGGGATCGACCCTGTCACAGGATTTCCTATTGATGTTGTTGGAACCAACGTTCCCCAGGGAGTCACATGGACCCAACCGACCTCGATTGGTTTTTATCTCCAATTTCTTGGAGAGATCATCACGAAAAGGCTTCAAGTCAATTTTCTTACTCAAGCCCAGGCACTCGCCCAAGCCCAGAAGGTATTATCTAACTTACACCAGGTTCAGAATCAATGGGGTTGGAAAGGCTTAATTCCATGGATTGAGATGACACCGGTGCTGAAGCCCTCGCATGACTTCATTGGTTTGATTGATAATGCCAATCTTTCTCACAGCCTCGCGGCTTTGGAAGGAGCGCTTATGCGGGCAAATCTTGACCGCACTCTGGCAAAGGACCTTTTCAACAGTATTGATATTTTTCTTCAGAAGCAGCGTCCCGGATACCAGTCGTTTGTCGATCCCGTTTCAGGATTACTCCGCGCAAGCTATCACACCCAGACTCAAGCGTTGGACGGCTTTGCAGACCGTTTCGGAAATGAAATTCGCGCCAACATCCCCTTTTTAATTAACTTTTATGATTTACCCGATACTGTGTGGACAAATTTGATCCGGTCGACCTCGCGGTATTTAACTCAGCAGGGAAGAATCGTTAAAACTTTCAGCACTTATGATGGCGGAGGATTTCAATCCTTCTGGCCGCTTTTAAACTCTCCCGAAGAAGACCTCCCCTCGATCCGTGAAGCCTTGCAGAATGCCCTCTTGATTCATTATGACTTTATGGAAAAAAATAATCTTCCGGGCTTTGTCTCGGCTTCGTCCCTGCCGGAAGGAGGGTATTCCGGTAAAATCGGGATTGACGCCTTAAAGGAAACTCCACTTGCCTTGGATTCGACGGTGGGTTCGGTTTACAGTCTTGCCGCTGCGTACCGGCTTAATCCTGAATTTGTTCTGGCTCAACTGAAGGAAATTGAAGAAACCTTTCCGGGTCTGAAAGGGCCTTTGGGATTTTATGACTCTGCGCGTGATAATGTTGAGATAAGCCAGAATTATTACGCGATTGATCAGGGATCTTTTATTTTGGGTTTGGTCGGCCGGGGCGCTGATGATTTCAGGTTCTGGATGCAGAAAAAAAATCTGTGGGACGCTTATGAAAATTTCTATTTCGCACTTGACTTGGGAATTTCACAAGCCGTCCAGTCTTTGCCGGAGCCGCCTCTTACCGATGAAGAAATTTATAATGGACGCATTGATTCCGGGAATGTTTATGCCGCGGGGCAATATCACTACAATGAATTTACGAATAACGGTATTTCGGTGGCGGCTCAGCCGAATGGCACTTTCCTGTATACTCCGGCGGACAATCAGGGATGGATTGGAGGAACCCTTAATCCTCTCGTGGATTTAAGCCAATATGCCTTGGTAACGGTTATGATAAGAAATGCTGCACAAGGTAATCATCAGCTTGATTTTGAAGTAAAGCAGGGGAGTGCCTATTTTCTTAACCAGACGATTTCATTGACGGATAATGATTGGCACACATTCCAATTTTTATTGCCTAAAGTCGGAGGGGCTGCGAATTTTATAGGGTTTGCACGGGCAAGCGGTGCCTTTGAAGTGAGGGAAGTGCGTTTTTCGGATATTCCCCTTTCCGTGTGGACATACCCTCCCGTTCAAAGCCTAGTCCTTGACAATTTCGACGCGATAAGCCAGGTTCAGAGCTATTGGGATGGAGATGGGACACAGGTTTATCAAAGATCTATTATTGAAGGAAATGCCTATGAAGGAACACATGCCATGCTCATTAATTTTACGAAAACGCAGGCTTTCCCATTTTCATTTTTTGCGCTGCAACCGGACCAGGATGGAACGGCGAATGATTTTTCACCGTTTCGAAGTCTCAGGCTTCATTTGAACAAGCTTCATGAAGCTCCTATGACTTTGTTGGTGAAATTAGAGTTTAACGGCAGCGATGCATCTTATGAAACACAACTGAACTTTGCTCAAGGGATCTCAGGGTGGCAGGAGGCCTTTTTTGATTTTTCAGCGCTTCCTCTCACGCAGCTGACCTCTATTGAAAATGTGCTCTTCTTCGCGGATCCGGGCCAATCCTCGACGCAGGGCAGCTTCTTATTGGATAATATTCTTCTCGACATGTGAGTTCTTTTCCACGCGCAGGAAAGGGAAGGCGATAATCAGCGGCTCTGGTGGTAGAGGCGCTCGCGCTGTTGTTTAATCGTTTCATCCGTGAGGTATTCGTCCAGGGTGGTGTTGGCCCGGTCAATGACACCGGCCGGAGTGATTTCAATAATGCGGTTTGCAACCGTCTGCACGAATTGATGATCATGCGAAGAAAATAAAACCGTTCCTTCGAAATTTTCAAGCCCCTTGTTTAAAGCCGTGATGGATTCAAGATCCAAATGATTGGTCGGCTCATCCAAAATAAGGACATTGGCGCCCACAAGCATCATCCGGGCAAGCATACAGCGCACTTTTTCACCGCCTGAAAGGACGCCCGCTTTTTTAAGGGATTCCTCGCCTGAAAAGAGCATGCGGCCCAGGAACCCCCGCACAAAATTTTCGTCCGTTTCTTTGGAGTACTGGCGCAGCCAATCGACAAGGTTTAAATCCACGTCAAAGTACTTTTTATTTTCTTTGGGAAAATACGCTCGTGAAGTTGAAACGCCCCATTTGAATTTTCCGCCGTCAGGTTCAAGTTCTTCCGCAAGTACCTGGAAAAGCGTGGTTTTTGCCAGGTCATTGCGTCCTATCAAAGCAATTTTTTCGCCCTTGTCCACACGCAGCGTTAAATCCTTAAACATGACGGCGCCTTCGACGGTTTTACTTAAATGCTCAATACTCAGCAAATCGTTGCCGGCCTCACGCGCGGCCTTGAAAACAATCGAAGGATAGCGGCGGGAGGAAGGTTTAATGTCATCGAGGGTTAATTTTTCCAGGAGCTTTTTCCGGGATGTGGCCTGGCGCGATTTGGACGCATTGGCGCTGAAGCGGGCAATAAAGGCCTGCAGTTCTTTCCGCTTTTCGTCCGTCTTTTTATTGGCTTCAGATTTTTGGCGCAAGGCAAGCTGGCTTGATTCCTGCCAGAACATGTAATTGCCGGGATAAAGCTGGATTTTGCCGAAATCAATATCCGCAATATGCGTGCAGACCTTGTCCAGGAAGTGCCGGTCATGCGAAACAACAATGGCCGTATTTTTAAAATCATAGAGAAAATCTTCAAGCCAGAGACAGGTTTCAATATCGAGGTGGTTGGTGGGTTCGTCAAGGAGCAGGATATCGGGATTTCCGAAAAGTGCCTGAGCGAGAAGCACACGCACTTTTTGGCTTGCCTCAAGCTGCTTCATCCTGAGGTCGTGCAAATCCTTCTCGATCCCCAAATCGCTTAACAGCTTTGCGGCGTCGGATTCCGTGTTCCAGCCGTTCATTTCCGAAAATTCGGTTTCAAGCTCGGAGGCGCGCAGGCCGTCCTGTTCGTTAAAATCGGCTTTGGCATAAATAGCTTCTTTTTCGTGGATAATGGAATAAAGTTTTTTGTGGCCCATCAGGACGGTCGTCAGGACAGGGAATTCGTCATAGGCAAAGTGATCCTGCTTTAAAATGGAGATGCGTCCGCCTTGCACGATGGAAACTTCGCCGGCATTGGATTCAATCTCACCGGCCAAAACCTTAAGGAAGGTGGACTTACCGGAGCCATTAGCGCCGATCAGGCCGTAACAGTTTCCGGGCGTGAACATAATGTTCACATTCTCGAAGAGAACGCGCTTTCCGTATTGTAAAGTAACGCCGCTTGCTGAAATCATTTGTCTGGATCAACCACCTTTTGAAGGGCGGGCATTATACCATAACGGCCTGCGGACTTGATTGAAAGCGTGCCCTAACATGCCTAAAATCAAAGGGTAAGGGCAACTTATTAAATTATTTAAGAATGCGCTTGAATTGTAAAAAAATCAAAGTTATAATGCGCGCACTGAATATTCTAAGGAGCTAAACACCTTCAGTGCGCAAAACATCTCGAGTCAGAAAACCTTACCTGATATTAACAGTTTTTTTAGTTTCCCAGATTCAACCTCTTCCGTATTTAGCCGCTGAATCAATCCAACCCTCTATTAATGCAGGGCCTGTTATTCCGGAAATTTCCGCGGCAGAAGTTTCACAAATCACAAATCCTTCAGGTTCGCTTCCGGTCAATGCTTTGCAGGGATCGCTTTTACCGGCCGGGCCTCTTTCTCCAGCAGAATCCTTGAACGAACTTTCCGGCTCTTTGTCGACGATTTTAAATGCAGCCACGGTGCCGGCTCTTCCTTCAAATACGCGCCTTGTCCAGCGCTCGCAAGGTGTGCTTGAACTTGTCATCCCCAGTAGCTTTGAGGACCGGCTGGATGATGTGATCCCCAGCTCCGTTGCCGATGATTTCGAGGATGCGGATTTAGCCAATGTGGAGTTTGCGGCTTTGTTAAGCGCGCTTAATGAACAACTGGCTGATTTTTATGATTTTGTTGCTTTTTTCCCAACGCAAAATGTGTTGAATAACCGGCTGGATTATTTAGATGAAGTTATGGACGATAGCGGCGCTCTTGCTTTTGGCGCGGCGCTTAAAAATGACATTATGGGAATCGGAACGCATACCAATGATCCCAGAATTCAGGCACTCAATCAGGCTTTTGGTCCCTATTTTGAAGATGAGTTCAGTCTTCTTATGACTGAAGTCAACGAGCTCGGTCCTCAGCAGGGGACCGGCTTTTTTGATCAGAAAGCCATTAATAATGAATTGCCCGGAGACGCGTTCCGTAATTTTGTTTTCCTGCAGGAAATGGGCCACCGCTGGGGCACCTTTCTTTCTTCAGGAGGGGATTATCAGGCCAATCCTCTGGGTATCCTTGGCCGCGACCGGGCCCATTGGGGCTCTTTTTTCGACGGCGGAATTTCACCCATGGATGGCATGGACTGGAAACAAAATTTTACGAATACCTTCGAGCTTGACCGGCTCTACGGCATGGATATTGATGATATCGTCAAGTATGGACAAGGGCTTATTTCAACCATTCCGCAGAATGTTGTTTTTAATGATTTTGACCTTTACGCCATGGGATTGCTTGCCAAGGAACAGGTCCAGCCTTCCTTTGTGATTCAAAACCCCACGCGGGCGGGGCAAGCTTTAAACGAAGATAATTTTCAGCAATTGCTTCAGGACCCCAACTGGCTTCTTTATGACCGCATCATTAACGGTACAAAAAAAACGATTACAATTGACGATATCATTGCCATTGAAGGCCAGCGCAATCCTTCCAGCGCGGCATCCCAGAAAAATTTCAACATTGCGTTTGTGATTCTCAAATCTTCCTCATCCGACAGCACAGTCACCCCGGTTCGTGGAATGGTCGACAGCCTGGCCGCCAATGTGAGCTCCATCTGGAGCAACGCGACCAAGGGGCTTTCCACGATGACAGCCGGGCCGATCGCCGGCGCTGCGGACAGCTTCAAGGACCGGATCCTTCAGGTATTTGACCAGCACAAAGAACCGATCGATGCCGGTGCGCTGAGCGGCTTAAATAATGAAGTTGAAACATCCGAAAACAATCAGGCCTCCCTGGCGGATCTTGAGAGTTTGTGGACCGAAGTCAATAATCTCTATAAATCACTGTCCCTTCTGGCCCGCAGCCCGTCTATTTCGGGATTGTTCGGGAATATTTCGGCCAAACTGCTTGAGATTCAAACCTGGATCGCGGACTTTGAAGAACTTTATGAGGATGAATTGCCGGACGCATCCGAGATCATCGATACGGCTTTTCATAGTGACGATCTTGTCGCAAGCCTTGTGAACCAGGTTTCTGCCGGCGGAATTCTTCCGGTGGGTTTTTACGCTTATCTTGAGTCATTGATCGAAGACTACAATTCCATCACGCCGGTGGTGATGAACGAGATGGCTCAAAACCTTTCCGGAATCAATCAGGATTTCCTGGCAAAATTCACCGGGTACGAAAATTTCCTTCAGGAAAATCAGGGGCTGTTGTCATCACTTAAAGCCCCTGCTTCCGTATATGACCCCAATGCGCATTCTGTTTTGCCCAATATGCCCAATGCCACAATCCAAACCGGTTATTACGCAAGCACAAGCAGCCGCGTCAAGAGTTCGCTGATCGCCCTCACCCACGATGGATTTGATTTTACTTATGATGTCTACAACACAAGCAAGGGGTTTGTGATCGGTGAAGTTGATTTTGGCAATCATCCGGGCGAACTGCCGGAGCTTTTTACCCTGGGCCTTAAAGGCCCTGCGAAAGGCAATGCCAAAATGATTTTTGTGGATGATCAGGGAAACAAGGCCAATTTTGTGGTTTCCTTTACAGGGGTAATTCGAAATTATCAGTTTGATTTTTCAGGCGGCAATGTGTCCGCCGGTTTTGACCGCACCCAAATTAAAAAAATCCAGATTCAGATTGATCAAAAACTCATGACCACAAGCAGCAATTACAAAGGCTACATCCAGCTTCGTACCGAGGGATTAGATTATAAAGAAGAAATAAACCCTTATTTGAATAACCCCGGGCTACCCCTACACATTTTACCAAACCGGCCAACAGTTAGCGTTATAGGCGGCAATGACCTTGGAATTAAACCTTATGGGAAAGTGACTTCTTTTGATCACTTTGGTGATGGGCAATTTTGGTTTGGTTATGATGTTGAAGATTCTATTGATTCAAATGTGTTTGCGCGGATTAATTTCGAAAAAGCACCCGGCTATTTACCTGAGCAGTTTATGATGCGCGTGGACGGCCCTTCAGGATCTAAGATCGAAGTCAAAATAGTCGATATTTATGGCCATATCGCTGACTTTGAACTTAACCTGGAAGAATTCAACGTTTTCGTTTTTAATCTGCTTGCCGACAGTATTACTCCCTGGTTTGATCGAAATCAGATCAGTCATATTGATTTTAAAATAAGTGGTCGTCTTGCAAATTACAATAAGACCGGCGTTATTGGGGTTAGTAAAGCAGGCCTTACTTATCGAGGGTATGCCGGGGGAAGCCCCCTTGATGCAAATCTTCACACCGTTCTTTCCAATACCCCGTCAATCGTCAATGAAGAGGGCAGAATCAATCCTTTGGATGATCCGGGAGAAATTGAGAGTTTTTCACAAATCTCTGCAAACCATTTTAAATTTCGCTATGCGCTTGATGACCCTACTTCTTATGTAACAAGCAGTCTTGTTTTTAATAATGGGCCAGGTATCTTACCTGAAGTATTTGCCCTTGGGGTTAAAGGTCCAAATGAAGGTAAACTCCTTGTCCGAATAGTTGACGAGAATGGAAATTTTGTGGAGTTTCTGCTCCGGCTTTTCGGAATTTTAAAAACCTATAAACTGGATTTCGGAAACATCAATCAGCCCTGGATAGGGCCTTATCCGTTTGATCGCGATAAAATTGCACGGATTGATTTTATCGCTGACGCGGTGCCGTTTCCCTATGACGATGATTTTCTTCTTGGCGAAAACGACGAAGGCACCATCGAAATTCTCACCGCCGGCCTAAAATATCCGTAAAGAACACAAACAAAGGAGGAGTCAATATGAAGAAAATGGGATTTATGATTACATTTCTGGGAAGCGTTTTTTTGCTAACCGGTTGTGCGAGCGTTCAGCCTTCAGGATATTTGGATAATTATGAAACGCTCAAGTCCGCAGCTGGCCTTAAGAAAGTGGCATCAGATCCTTCATTGACATTTAAGGAAAAGAAATCTCTTTTTGTCGAAACTCCAAAGATTGAGTTAAGCGGTCTGAAACTTACCGAAATAGAAGCGAAGGGCTATGCCAAGCGCTTTTCAAGTATACTTTCCAGCAAGTTAAACGAATCAGGATTATTTCTTTCCGTTGCCAACGGTGCTGAAGGCGTAGCTTATGGTACCGAAAGTTATGTTTTGCAATCCCAAATTTCACGTTTAAATCCGGGAAATGGCTTTGCTCGCTGGTTTTGGGGAATGGGAGCGGGTATGTCGGATGTTCAAATTGAAGGAAAGCTTATTAATAAAGCAAACGACCAAACTCTAATGCAGTTTGCAGATCGTCGACGGGAATCCGGCAATCCAGTTCTGGGTTTTAATGTTAGTTCGATGAATAATGACAAACAAATCAACCGATCAATTGATAATATCATCAAAAGCCTCGTCAAATACTTCAATAAAGTTTAATTTATGCAATTTTTTAGGCTAAGTATTGTTGCGAACATCGTTACTTTACTGCTGTTATGTTTTTACACTGCCGGTTGTATGACGATGATGGGCAAACATCATGAAAAGAAAACAGTTTTTTTTGACGCCAATGTGGAGCAAGTCGAAGTGAACTGCGAAGGACAGACAGTAACAACGCCTGGAGGGATTCCTTTAAAAGTAAAGAAACCTCATTATTGCACAGCGTCAAAGCCCGGCTACGAAGATCTCACAATCCACATTTCGTCAAGGACCTCTGCAGCGGGATTCGGCGCTTCCACGGCGTTTAATCTCGTCTGGGCGATATGGACATTAGGCATCGGGCTTATTTTGGGCTGGACAGTGGACGGTCTATCCGGGGCTATGAAAGATTTTAAAAAGAATAATTTTTATCTGGAAATGATTCCCGCAGCTCCAAGGAGGATCGAAAAGTTATGAAAAAAATCATCAGCCTATTGTTAATGATTATGATTTGTGTGGCTCAATCTGGATGTGCCACTATTGTGAGCAGTTCCGATCAGGAGGTTCGGGTGTTGTCTGATCCTCCCGGTGCAAAAATACGTGTGGATGGGATGTTGCGAGGTGTAACCCCTACGATTGTTGATTTGGAAAGGAAACGCCGGCACCAGCTTCAGATTGAGAAAGAAGGTTATGAAACCGTCATGCGGGACACGGGGAAAGGTTTTAATTGGTGGTTTGTGGGAAATATCCTCTTTGGTGGGATCATTGGCATCATCATCGATTTTTCAACGGGTGCCGTTTATAAAATCAAGCCTGACGAAATTAATACCGCTTTACAACAAATAGAAGGGTATGTCCCCCTGTCTCCTCAAATTACAATACCTGTCATCACTCAAGGGGGAAACCAGATTTCTGCCGAAGTAGAGGACAAAATGGATAAAGCTATCATCCAGGTTGAGAAATTGGATGCCTTGAGGAAGAAGGGGCTTATCACGGATGAAGAGTTTAACGCAAAGAAAAAAGAACTTTTAGGGGTTTGAACTTGGAGAATCGCTCCTCATTTCTGAAATTTGTCATCCTCTTTTTAATTGTTTCTCAACTTTTCACAGGTTGCGCAACAACCCCAAATCCTTACATTGGAAAGAATCCTGAAAATCCTCAATTTGAGCGTGGAATGCCATTTCCTCCGCTTGATTTTTTTGGAGACCTTTTATCCAAGATTTACCAATTGCTTTTTTGGACGCGAAAATATGGAAATCACAGTATCTCGGTGGAAACCGAACGAGACCTCGCGGAATTTTTGAAATACTATGAAGTCAAAGATGTAAAAGTAAGAATCAATCAATGGGCTCCTCACAAGGAGATAGGAAGGTTGGTGATTAATAAACACATCGCCTGGCCCTATAAAATTATTTTCTTCCCTTCAACGCTGATTGTTTCTCTCTTGGGGCGGCCCTTTAGCGGCTTCCTCATAAGCGACTACTATGACCCGGGGTCAAATACTGTTCACATCTTTTCTGATGAACTTTCAATTGCGCTTCATGAGGCCGGCCATGCTAAAGATTTTGCCGACCAACGATGGAAGGGGACTTATGCTCTAGCAAGGATTGTGCCTGGTGTCAATTTGGTTCAGGAAAATCTTGCTACGGACGAGGCGCTCTATTATTTAGAAAAGAAGGAACGTTATGAAGAGCTTTTCAGAGCCTATAAAATTCTGTATCCGGCTTATGCCACTTACATTGCCTCTTATATTTCGAGTTCTCCTGTGGTGATTGTGGGTGCTATTTCAATAGGCCATATCATTGGGCGCGAAAAAGCCCGAGATAAAAGAAGATCCCTCATCGATCAAGGCAAGTACAAAATCAGTCAAGCGAACGTGACAATCACTTAAAAAGGGAATAAGGAATTAAAAAAAGATGATTTCAGCTTGGTTTCTGAGTGATTTAATTTCGATTGGCAGTTCAAGTAAAGCACCTCCTCGCATGCGAAATGCCAATGCCTCTTTTGATGGCTGTAGGCGCACCTCTTTTTTTGTTATTATTTCATAACCTATTTCCAACATTAAAGTTAAAATGTTAGTTTAAAATTATTATAATTTGTCTATATGAGATAGACAAATTATAATTAAACTAAACTAAAAGTTGAAATTAGTTTAAAAATATGATAAATTGTCTATTATGAATAGACGTAATAGAAGTAAAATAAACTACTTGTTAATGAATTGGCCCAAGGGAACTATAGCAACCTATGACAAGCTGAAGGACCAAGGCGTTTACAGGCAGCTAGCCCATACTTATGTTCACGGTTCCTGGCTTGAGCAACTAGGGCGCGGTGCTTTTAAGCGGGCTGGGGATGTTGTGGATTGGACTGGTGCACTTTATGCGATGCAGACGCAGCTCAACTTATCGATACACGCCGGAGGGAAAACGGCGCTTCAAATGCAAGGCTATGCGCACTATTTGACCCCTGGAGGGATATTGTCAGTAGTTCTTTTTGGAAGGCCCAATGAAAAACTTCCAGCGTGGTTTCATCACTATCAGTGGAAGACTAAAATAAGATATGCGGCCACCCATCTTTTTAACGAAGAAAAAACATTGGGTTTGACGGATTATAAAACAGGGGATTATTCAATGAATATCTCATCTCCTGAAAGGGCCATGTTTGAAGTCTGCTACGACGTTCCGGATAAAGAATCTTTTGAGGAAGCGGCGCACTTAATGGAAGGGCTCACCACATTGCGGCCTAACTTGGTTCAAACCTTACTTGAAAAATGCAACTCCGTGAAAACTAAGCGGGTATTTATGTATTTGGCAGAAGGACAAAATCACGCATGGCTAAAGAAGCTTAATCTTTCCAAAATTGATTTTGGCAGTGGTAACCGCAGTCTTTGTAAGGGCGGACATTATGATCAGAAGTACAAAATAGTGGTTCCTCAGAAAGCTCTGGCCGTATGAAAAGGGATAATCCTTTCTTCAAACAAGTCGATCTCTTGCTCCGGCTCCTTCCGCATGTTGCAAAAGAACCTGATTTTGCGATTCATGGCGGAACCGCAATTAATTTTTTTGTAAGGGACATGCCTAGGCTTTCGGTGGATATTGATTTAACCTATCTACCTATCGAATCCCGCGAAGACACCCTCAAAAATATTACCCAAAGGCTACGGAGTCTGGCTAAGAAATTCCGAAATACATTTCCGGGAATACAGATTGAGGAAAAAAAGGATAGTCAGGGAACTGTTTCAAAACTTCTCGTGAATTATGAAAGTGCGCTTGTTAAAATTGAACCAAACCTGATTATTCGCGGTTCAGTTTTTACTCTCGAAGAAAGAGACCTTTCAAAAAAAGCTGAAGCCGAATTTGAAAAATTTGTCTCGGTTAGGACATTATCGTTTGGAGCTCTTTATGGAGGCAAAATTTGCGCGGCTTTGGACAGGCAGCACCCACGGGATCTGTTCGATATTAAACTTCTCCTGGAAAATGAAGGCTTTACGGATGAAGTGCGGAAGGGATTTCTTGTTTATTTGATTAGCGGAAATCGGCCAATGAATGAACTCTTGAATCCAATCCTGAAGGACGGCCGTAAGGTATTTGAAAATGAATTCTTGGGAATGGCTTTAAGCCCTGTGACGTATGAGGAACTTGAAGAAGCAAGAAGGAACCTGATCAAAATGATCAAACAAGATCTTACTTCAGATGAACGTAGATTTCTCATATCCTTTAAAGAAGGAAAGCCCGAGTGGGATCTTCTTGGAATAGAAGGAGTGGTGAAACTTCCTGCGGTTCAATGGAAACTGGCCAATATTGCGAAAATGGACCCGAAGAAACACGCTAAAGCGGTTGAGTACCTTAAAAAAGCGTTAGACGTCTCATAAAAATAAGATCGTACTTTTAAAAAAGATTATGACCTATTTGCTGTGGAGTTTTTTAATCCTTGCTACGGGCTTGATTGATATCGGTTCGCAAGAAGCTGATTTTGACGAAGCTTTATTCCGCATTCTCCACCAGGCAGGCAAGCGTCTTGAAAGGGCGGCTGAGCAAAGGCCTTTCAAGATTGCCGGCATGAATGACTCCCTAGCCGCGACTCTCCGCGCGCTTCATGCTATGACCACAACGCGCGATTCTTCCACCATTCTCCAAGAGCTTGAACAAGCAGAAAAAGCCTACCGGGACAATTATTTTGCGGTTTTGCTTGAGGCTATGGTTTTTGATGCCGAGAAAAATACGCAGAAGGCCAATGCCTTGTTTGAACAGTTTCTCGTCAAAAGCCGCACGTATAACGACTTCTACGCACGTTTTTTGGATTGGCCGGAATTTCACCGGCTCCGGAGGATTGTTTATGAGCTGCTCCAATCAAGGGGCGTGACTTTCGAGGGGCGTGAAAAAGAGATCCAGGTAGTCATTCCGTTTGAGGAATTTATGAAATACCTCGTTGACCCCAAAGGCCAGGACTTCGTCATGAGTGTGACCTTTGTGGTCCTGCTCGTCGGGGGGGCTGTGTTATTTGTTCTTGCGGGATTTTCAAGCTTTGTCTTTATCGGGCCCTTTACGAGCAATCTCCCTTTACTTTATCTGATTGTCTGGTTGGCCTATGCCGTTTGGATGATTGATCTTGCGGTCGGCCTTCCTTTCCAATGGTCACGGCATGCCGTGGTTCCGATCCTCCTTGGGACAGGCCTTGTCCTTTCTTTAGTCTCCGGTCTCGCTGAATGGTGGAATCAAAAGAACATACCGCTTGAGGAAGGCTACCGCAGATGCCCGCACTGTAAGGCGGTTATTCTGCAACTTTCTGTGCAATGCTCCGACTGCGGCCGGGGAATAAAAAACCTGGCCTGAACCTCAGCTGTTTTCAATCCCGCTTGAGTGTTTCGCTTTCAACCAGGCTGAAGTGATCGCCCACCCGGATTTCCATTTCGGTCAGCACTTTCCGGAATTCGTCCGAGATGATCGTCCCTGAATCCTCCACAATTGCTTCCCCCGCCATTTGAAACGTGCCTTGAGAAATGTGAAAAAATTTCCCCCGTGGTCCGCATAAAGATTCATCGCAGGCCCTGAGAGGATTGTTGCAAGAGCCAATACGGAAGAAAGCCGATACAAATCTCATTGAGAAGGGGGATAAGTCATAGTCAGCCTCCGAGGTAGAGATTAGAGGCTGTATTTTACCCTTCCCGTTGAAAGCGGACATTTCATGTGCTATGAAAACCGAACAATTCATTAGCTTACGACAATTATTGGGATTATTGGGATTATTGCTTGATAGGTGCCTTGAGTTGGCTATAATACGGTCGCACTCGGATAAAAAGTGCGTCTTCAGAAGCATTTTCAAATTTAATTCAAAGGAGATCAAAATGAAATACGGAAAATTACTGTTCCTGGGAGCTCTTTTTCTGGCCCTGGGTTCACACTCGGTTTTTGCTGCGCCCGGTCTGAAAAAGACCATTGCAGTGGCAGATTTTGAAAACAAGGCAGGTATTGCAAGTTTTGCCATCATGGGAAATGCGATGGCGGATATGCTGACGGACTCATTGATGCAAAGCGGTAAGTTCATTGTGTTGGAACGTCAGGCGTTAGATGCTGTTGTGGCCGAGCAGAATCTTGCGGCCAGTGACCGTTCCGCCAAGGCGGGTGCCGGCGCGAAGCTAGGCAATATCAAAAAGTCTCAAATCCTGGTGCAAGGAGCCGTCACGGAGTTTGAGGAAAGCAAGGCCGGCGGCGGCCAGGGAATCGGCCTGTACGGTGTGCGGGTTGGAAGTAAATCTCAGAAAGCGCACGTGGCGGTGATTATTCGCTTGATTGACACCACCACTACTGAAGTGCTTGCTTCTCAGCGCGTGGAAGGCGAAGCCAAATCCGGTGGATTGTCTTTCTCAGCTGCGGTGAGCGGCGTGGATTTTGGGCAGGACTCATTTTCCAAAACCCCGATGGGAAAAGCCACTCAAATGGCCATTGACCAGGCGGTTGAGTTTATCTCGGGCAAAATGCAGGATGTGGCGTGGAAGGGAAAAGTCATTAAAACAGAAACAGACGGAAATATTTTAATCAATGCGGGACAAACTGCCGGCATGCAGGCCGGAACGGTGCTTAAAGTCAGCCGTCCGGGTGAGCCGGTGCTGGATCCGGATACCGGAATGGAATTAGGCGCAGAATTAACCGAGCTTGGTTCTATTAAGATTGCCGAGGTCCTTGAAAAATACAGCAAGGCCAAAGCCGAACAGCCGCTTAAGCAGCCCGCTCAAGCCGGCGATGTTCTTGAAATTGTAGCTGCTTGAATAAGGATCCTATGATGCGAGTCCTATCCTTGTTTGCGGTTCTTTTGCTCTTGGCAGGATGTGGTGGTAAGACCGCGTATGAAACCACTTCAGGAGTTGGTAAGCCTGTAGGGACGGTTTTGGCAGCCACGCAGGCCCCGATTATGGGTGCTTCCGAAAGCCTTGCCGATCAAAGCGGAAAGACCACGCAAAATCCTTATGGCCGCTAAGACAAATAAAAGTTATTTAGGGTTGTTTACAGCTATCCTGCTGCTGGGAGGAATGCTTGTTCCTCCCAGCGGTGTGGGTGCTGATGCCCCTTCGCAAGAAACTGTAGTTCCGCTTCCCCCCTCCGAACCGCAGCCTCCTCCCAAACACCCTGATGTTCAAGCCGCGGAGAACCGTTACAATAGCCTTACCTGGTCAGACGTCAACGCCAAAAACCGGCAGGACGACCCCAACCTTTATTACTTCTACAACGCTCCCGCAGGCAGTTCAGGCCAGGCTGTTTTTGTTGCCCAACCTACCACCCCAACTTCCCAAAATGTGCCTGCGGCAGTCATAGTTACTCAGCAGGAAAAAAGCTAAGATTGCTTTCAACCCCAGTCGGGGACATACATTTAATTCCTGGTAGTTTTCTTGCAAGCAACCGAAATAAGTACGAGTCTCCGGCATTCCCCATTAATTTATAGGGCGCATTGACTTTTTGTTCTTTTAGATGTACATTTATAGGGACATTAGAGGAGGAGAAAAATGTTTAAAGATATTCCTATTACCGAAGCCAGACATAAATTAACCTCACTGCCAGAGCGTTTGGCAAAAGAGCCGGGTGCTGTACCCATTACGCGCCGTGGCAAACCGGTTCTAGCCATTCTCCCGTGGGAATTCTATGAATCCTTGATGGAGACCCTGGAAATCATGGGAGACAAAGATCTCATGGAAGTTTTGCGGCAAGGAATCAAAGACGTGCAAGAAAAAAAAGGGATTCCCTGGGAAAAAGCTAAACGAGATTTGGGTTTGTGAAATATCAGGTTATTATTTATCCTAACGCCCTAAAAATGTTGGGGGATATTTCTGATCGCCGCATTCAAGAAAAAATTCGAGATCGAATCAATACCTTAGTTGAAGACCCTGAAAAGCAAGGGAAACCTTTGCTTGGCGAATTCATCGGTTACCGGTCTCTTCGAGCCGTTGGACAACGGTACCACATTATTTACCGTGTAGAGAAAAACAGCGTCCTTGTTCTAGTTGTCGCATTGGGGATTCGAAAAGAGGGAGACAAGGGCGATATTTATGCCCTTGCAAAAAAATTACTCCGGTTACGTTTGTTAGGTCCACGGAAGTAGGACAGAATTTATCTTTTTCCAATTTTGTGCGGCTTAAAGCAAACCAGGCATTTCAGCGAAGCTGAGTTGTCAAATCCCAAAGGGACTGGCTGAAGCCTGTGTAAAGCCCCGACCCCAGAAAGCAGATGTATAAAAAACTGACCCCAAGTTTAACTTGTGTTGGCTATAAACGTTTCAAATAACGACGGACTTCATCATGCGTTCCAATTAAAGCAAGCACCACTTGTTCCTTATCCAAAACACAAATCACTCGCAGCGCCAACCCTGCACGAAATTCATAGGTGCGTCGGCCAAGATGCTTAATCCCTAATCCCATTCCCGCTTCATCCGTTTGAAGATAAGGGGCAAATTTTTTAAGCGCCAAATCGACTAAGCACTGGCTTGCTTCTGGCAAACGCTGATAAGCACGATGAAATTGGCTTTTTACAACAAGTTGTCTTGGCATTTGACATTAACGTTTTTTTCGTGGAAGATCTTTGATGAGTTCAGGCGTCGAGGCATAAGTCTTATCGCCTGGCTCGCGCTTCAAGGTTCGTGCCTCAAACTGATCTAAAACTTCTACCGGTATTTTTTCCTCAACCTGCATCGGCTTGAGAATGATTCTTCCCGCTTCATACTCAATATCAAAATAAACATCTGTGGCCGCTAAGCCAGCTCTCTCCAAGACCGCTTTTGGAATGACAATTTGATTTTTAATAGATTTTTTTACGAGCATACGAATGGCCCCACTTTCCAATTTAGCTAAAGTAAATATAATTTACTTTCTTACTTTTGTCAAATCGATAGGGGGTCAGCGAAGCAGCCCTTCAGCGCAGTAGCCCTTTAGGGTCGGCCTGGGTTTGAAGTGGTAAACCGTCACAGCCTTGGGCCTGAGGACACCTTCTCCCCCGAGAATTAAGTACTGTGTCCCTCGAACTTGCGAACTTGCTCGGGTTTGGAATGAGTGTTATGACTATTTTAAATGAATGCTTAAAATAGTTGGACGAATTGTTCGGCTTAAGTCAGACCCCGCACTCAGCGCTTTCTGCAGCCCCTTTGGGGTCCGCGAAGCAACTCCTCAACGCAGTAGCCCTTTAGGATAGGGTCGGAAGGGAAGGGTGTCAGATGCAGATGCTGCGAACGCTGGATTTCTTGAAGGAGTTACTTTCAGAGGGCTAAACAATTATGAATAATGATGAAGCTGTCTTTAGCGAAGCAGAGATGTCAAATCCCAAAGGGACTGGCTGAAGCCTGTGTCAAGACTTGACCTTAAATTCAAATTCCAAAAAAGAGTCAAAAATATCTTCGCCAATAGTCTTATCCTCCTCCTGGCCTGTTTCATCACCTTTGTCTTTGCAGAGATTTCGGTCCGGCTTTACCAGCAATTTTTTTATCCGATCCCTTTTCTAAAATCACGCAGGCTTATCTACGACAAGGAACTTGGCTGGAAGGGGAAAATGGTTTTCGGAAATCCGCGCAGTGAAAAATTGAAGATCCTTATTATTGGGGATTCTTATACCCACGGTTTAGGTGTGAAAAGAAAGGAGATGTATTACACAACACTTAAAAGAGAGCTCAATGCTGAGATATTTGCTTATTCCGCCATTGGTTATGGCACGCTGCAGGAAGGGATGGTCCTTGACCGGTACTTGGAAGACATTCGACCTGATTTAATCCTGCTGTAGGTCTGCAATAATGATTTTATCGATAATCACTGGAAACTCGAGCGCATGAGCTTTCAAACCAATTACTCGGCGGGCGTGCGCCCTTTTTTGATGAGCAGCCATATTGAATACAGATTCCCGAGGAGTTTAGGGTACTTAAGGGACGTCCTTTTCACGCACTCAAGATTTCTGCTCATTTTGCAAGGGAAGATCATCCGGTTTAAATCCCTTTTGGCCGGCAAAGGATTGCTTCCCAATCTTTGGAAGATGATTGATGAACGGGGTGTCGATTTTGAGCCTTTTAAAGAATCCGTGGAACTGACAGAAACCTTAATGAAAAAGATAAAGGATCGCGCGGGGGGAATACCTGTTGCCGCCTTTGCGGTGGACCCTATTGAACCTTACTTAAGCCAGTTTAAAGAAATTTTCCGGAAAACGGGAATCGATTTTATTGACGAGATCCCTTATACGGTCATGCGGGAAGAATCCCTCGGGGAAAAACTTCGCTTAACGGATAATGCGCACTGGAATGAAGAAGGGCACCAGCTTGTTGGCATCACCTTAAGCCAGGCCCTGCAGCGCTTGGACCTAAATCAAACTCAAAGATAAGTACTGTGTCCCCCGAACTGTTTCCTGCGAGGGCTGCATACAGCCTGCTGTGGGTGCCGGGTTCAACAGCGTGGCGCTGGCAGTAACGATGCTTCCGAATGTTGAAAAAAGGCCTGCCCCCGGAATTATCCGCTAACCTCTCCCCAGGGACACGCGCGCTTGTGCGCGAGTACTCTTAGGGATGAACGTGACGTTCATCTCCTAAAGTGTTCGGGAAGAACTTGCGGATTGGCTTTCTGCGCGGCTTTCTTGTCAATCTACCGGGAATCTCCCCAAAGATAAGTACTGTGTCCCCCGAATGATCAGAGAGGAGAGTACCAGCGGGTAGATATCGGATGATTAAGCAGCGTGCCGACGCCACTCTTGGTTGACTCGCTCGGCAAGAAATTGCTTAAGCAATGCCTGATAAGGAATATCACGTTCGTTGGCAAGCGCACGCAGATCTTGAATCAGATGTTCGGGAAGGCGAATCGAGATTGTACGCAGGCTGGGTTTAAGATTGGGAAACCGCACTTTTTGAGCAGACTTGAAATCGGCATAATCAACGATGTCGTGATTCGCCCAAAAAGCTCTTTCTTCATCTTCATTTTTAAACTTAGGTGGTTTTTTAGCTTTCTTCATAAAATTTTCTTTCCTTACGGCTCATATCTCGCGCTGAAATGACACGGATTTTATTTTTACGGACAGTAAAAATGACCGTGACAAGCCTGCCGCGGACTGTCTGACCTAACGCAAAATAACACTGCTCTTTTTCCGAATGATTAAGATCCTCCAGTACAATAGGCTCCCGGAAAAAAACCTCTTCGCATTCGTAAAAAGCAATGTTGTGCCGGTCCCAGTTCTTTTCAATATTCGCCTGGTCCCAGTCGAAACCTTCGATTCTGGATAGATCCGGGAAGTTGGCCATTGGTGTATATGTCTAATATATACACTTGTCTTTGCTAAAGCAAGCCTGAAAAGCATGAGCGGGGGTGGACGAATTGTTCCGGCTTAAGTCAGACCCCGCATTCAGCGCTTTCTGCAGCCCCTTTGGGGTCAGCGAAGCAACTCCTCAACGCAGTAGCCCTTCAGCGCAGTAGCCCTTTAGGGTAGGGTAGGATAGGGTCGGAAGGGAAAGGGTATCAGATGCAGATGCTGCGAACGCCGGATTTCTTGAAGGAGTTACTGTCAGAGGGCTAAACAATTATGAATAATGATGAAGCTGTCTTTAGCGAAGCAGAGATGTCAAATCCCAAAGGGACTGGCTGAAGCCTGTGTCAAGACTTGACCCCAAAAGATTTCAACTGGAATGAAGAAGGGCACCATCTTGTCGGCATCACCTTAAGCCAAGCCCTGCAGCGCCTTGAACTAAACCAGCTTCAAAGATCAGTACCGTGTCTCCCAAATCTATGCTGAATTTCCACAAGGCTTGACGTGTTGTATATTATTAAGTATTATTATGTATAGATTTTGTATTACAGGAGGAGCCCATGAAATCCAAGAGTAAAAAGCGGGAAGGTCTCACTTCCGTACAAATACGTCCGCAGATTGCACGGATGATTATCCGTTATGTCCAGCAAGGCATGACTAAAAGTGAGATTATCAATGAGGCGCTTCGTCAATACCTTATCGAAAGGGAGCTTCAGGAAATCCGCAGGTCGATCATTCCAGCGGCTCAGGCCAAGGGGATTTACACCGATGAAGATGTTGAACGCTTCTTTCGATGAAGGTTGTTTTTGACACCAACATCCTTATTTCTGGCTTTCTCACCGTCACGGGAATTTCCCAACATGTATTTTCAATGGCGCTGAGACGCCACACGGTCATTCTTTCGGACTATATTCTGCAGGAATTCGAGCAAAAACTCATAGAAAAACTCGGGTTGTCTGAAAATCGCGTTAGGCCAGCTGTCGATTTTTTGAGAAGACGGGCCGTTATTTTTAAAGTAACGCCGAATCCTAAAATTCAATTTTCGGACAAAAAGGATATCCCGCTATTGAGTCTTGTGGAAGCTTCCGGAGCTCACTATTTTGTGACAGGGGATAAACAATTGCTGGGAATAAAAAAGTTCGGTTTGACTTTAATTTTGAGCCTTCGCGAAGCGCTTGAGATTTTATAGAGTTTAAGGGATCGGGTGAGTTTAAGGTTCAGACACTAAAAAATTAAAGCTGATTCAACATTCAACCGCTGCCCCTCAAAACTCTCGCTGTTCTGCCACTCAGCTTATCTCAAATCCCACAGAGACTGGCTAAAGCCTGTGTAAAGCCTGACCCCATTTCTTTTAGACATTCAGAGCCCGTCAAGTCATTTAAAAGTGTTACCGTAGAGGGGTGAAGTGTTTTGTGGTTGAGTCATTTGAAGTGTTACCGTAGGGAGTAAGGGGAAGAGCCGGAGTTAGCGGAGGAGATTTTCTTTATTGAGGGAAAAGATGTCGCCGGAAAGAGAAGCCTTGTCTTGTTGGATCCATTTATTGGCGTGAAGCCAGAATTGATCTTTGGGTGGAGCCGGCGGGAGTTGGATGAAATAATCGATGAGCTGGTCGTGGAACTCTTCGAGGCGTTGGAAATGATTTTTGGAGAAATTAAGCGGGGTCATTTTTCTGGAGTTGAATTTGGAAGATGCGTTTAATTTTAAGATCGATTTGTTTTTTGAGATCGACGGGGTTGAGGGAATCGAGGATATCGGTTATTTGTTCTTTGACTTTTTTTGAGACCGTAGGGCAGAGCAAGAGGCGTTGGTAAGGGGTGAGGGGTTTTTGGAATTTGCGAATCATTTTTGAGCCGATGAAAAATTTCTTTTGAAGCTTAAGGCAGGGTTTAAAGAAATTGTGAAAGAGGCAGAGTT
>Ga0247727_10006276_pt1 | contig 23479 bp, 14 predicted proteins | sample WisWelCaveWW1625_FD_202498 | JGI IMG/M metagenome (GOLD analysis project Ga0247727, IMG submission 202498) | Biofilm microbial communities from Wishing Well Cave, Virginia, United States - WW16-25 | ecosystem: Environmental > Aquatic > Deep subsurface > Groundwater > Cave microbial mat | place...
CCGCCGCGAGCTGCGCCGCGGCCAACGCCTGCTCCACCGTCATCCCGACCGGATCGTGGGTTTCCTCCACAAGGCCGGTCTCTCTCTATGACCAGAATGTCATTCTATTACGCGAGACTCTCTAGCCAGCGCCGAAACCCACGACGTCGGCGGACTCCCCAACCTGACGGTAGTCATCATCAAGGGTGTGCTGTACGCGATCGCCCTAGCCGGGCTGGTGCTTGCGTCCCGTTCCGCCATTGCCAAGCAGAGCGCCACATAACAAGGCGCTGCAGCTGACCGTCAAGGGCCGAGGCCGCAGCGACCCCGCTCCGTTGGGTGGACCGGTGGAGGGAACATGCCCCAGGAAATCACGCCGCATCGCAGGTGTCGGGCCGCGGAACCTCGCCCGCCCGAGCACGGTCCGCTCGGGTGTCTACGCTCTCGTCGACGACGTCGATGCCCACCACCAACGAGCTCTTGCCGCGGGTGCCGAGATCCTGGAGGAGCCGGCCGACCAACCGTTTGGCGACCGGATCTACCTCGCCAAAGATCTCGAGGGCCACGAGTGGTACTTCGCTCAGCACCTCCGCGACGTATCCGTGGAGGAATTGAACCAGGCGATGCGTCGCTGAGCTCGCGCCGACGCGGGCTTCGGGTGCGCGAGCGGTCTGCGCCGTAGCGGGTGGTGGTAGCATCACGAGCGGCCGAGGTCGTAGGTGAATCCGTATTTCGAAGTCGTCGATCGCCTCGAGGTCCCTGCCGAGCGGTACCGAGCGGCTCGAGCCTTGTCTGCGGGCGGGCGTGGCGCGCGGGAGAACCGGGGCAAGCAGCTTCCCACGGAGAAGATCGAGGCCCTGATCTGGGGGCTGTCTCACGAGAGCCCGGTAGTCCGACGTTGCTGCCTCGAAATCCTCGACCAGCATCCCGACCCTCGGGCTGTCCCACACATTCTCGACGCACTCGAGGATTCGGTGCCCCGCGTTCGCTGGCATGCTGTGCATGCTCTGCTCTGCGACGCGTGCAAGGCCGGTCAGTCGTTCCTCGATCCGGAAATCGCAGCGGTCTTGCGCAGGGTCGCCGAAGACGACCCGAGCCCCAAGGTCCGCCGGTATGCCCATCAGGCTCTCACGGAACGTGGTGCCCACCAGGAGTCAGGTGAACGAAGAGCTCCGTAGCGTCCTGCTCGGTACGGCTGGCCTCAGCGTCGGCGCGGTCGTAGCCCTCTTTCTCACCGTCACACGCGGCCGCATCGGTGCGGGCCCAGCGGCGCTTCGGGCTTCTGTGCGCCTTGCCGCCTTCGCCGTTCTCCTTCGGTCCGCTCACTTCGCCGAAGAGCTCGCGACGGGCTTCCACCAACGCTTCCCCGGCCTACTCGGCCTCGCCCCATGGTCGTCCCGCTTCTTCATCTCGTTCAACCTGTTCTGGCTTGCCGCCTGGGGTCTCGGCCTCTGGGGCCTGGCGACTCGCCATCGCTCCGCGTTGTTTCCGCTCTGGTTCCTGGCCATCGCTGGCATTGCGAACGGCCTGGCTCACCCGTTGTTCTCGGTCCGTATCGGGGACTACTTCCCGGGTCTCTTCACGTCGCCCTTCGTTGGCGTCGTGGGACTCCTGCTTCTGTTCGTGGTCACCGGTCCGCGCAACGCTTCGCTGGGGGCAGCCTAACAAGCGCACGCACCTGACGCGCAAGCCGTTGGGCGGCGGAAGGGGTCGGAAGTTCATGACGGTCTACCTGGCCCTGCTCCGGGGCATCAACGTCGGCGGCCACAACCGAGTCGCGATGGCCGATTTGCGCGACTTCCTTTCGCAGCTCGGCTTCGGTGACGTCCGGTCGCTGCTCCAGAGCGGCAATCTCGTTTTTCGAGGCAACGCGCGAAAGGGCGCGCAGCTCGAACGCCTGCTGACGGCGAAGGCCGAGAAGAGCCTCGGTCTTCGAACGGACTTCCTGATCCGGACCCAAGCGGAGTGGGCGTCGGTCGTCGCGCACGATCCATTCCCCGAGGAAGCCGTGCGCAATCCCGGCCGTCTTCTCGTCATGTTCCTGAGTCGCGCGCCGCGCGCAAGCGACGTGAAGGCGCTACTGGCCGCCATCACAGGCCCGGAGATCGTTCGCGCCCACGATAGGCAGCTCTACATCGTCTATCCGCACGGCATCGGCCGCTCCCGCCTGACGAACGCGTTCATCGAGAGCCACCTCGGTACCCGTGGTACTGGCCGCAACTGGAACACCGTCCTGAGGCTCGCTGCCCTTGCCGAGGAGCTGACGGAGGTCCCAACGAGGATCGCTTCTGAGTAGCCGAGAAGACGCCGCCTTCTTCGAGCCCGCGGGCACGCAGCCGATCGATCCCGTCGCAGCGCTCACGAGCTGCATCGCGCATGGCATGCGTGCGCTGCTGCTCGATCACGGCGCGCTGCCGGCGGCGTTCTTCGACCTCAGCACGGGCGTGGCCGGCGAGCTGGTGCACAAGCTCGTCAACTATTGGCGCATGGCGGCCGTGGTGCCGGATCTCGCCGCCCACTCGCAGCGCTTCGGCGAGTTCGCCCGCGAGGCCAATCAGGGCCGGCAGCTCCGCTTCTGCGCCACGCGCGAGGACGCGATCGACTGGCTCGGGCGTCACACGAGCGGCGCGCGCGCGTAGATCAGCCGTCCCGCACGGAACGTCGCCGCCACCGCTCCGCTCGTGAGCGCGTCGCGAGCGCGCGCCCAGGGGCGATCGAGCAGGCACAGATCGGCGAGTGCGCCGGCCGTGATGCGGCGCGGCGCACCGCCCGGCGCTTCGGCGGGCGTCGTGAAGAGCGCGAGCGCGCGCTCGGGCGAGAGTGACTCGCCGGCGCCGAGCGTCGCACCCGCGGCGCTCTTGCGATCGACGGCGGCCTGCATCGCGAGCCAGGGATCGGGCTCGCCGAAGGGAGCGTCGGTGCCCGCGCCGAGCGCAATGCCCGCAGCCGTGAAGCCCGCGCAGCGGTAGAGCCAAGGGCGATCCTGCGCAGCGACCTCGCGCAGGTAGTCGTCGCCGCGCGAGCGCACGAAGCCGGGCTGCGTCACCACGGCGAGCTGCAGCCGCGCGATCCACTCGACCAGCTCGGGCGGCGCGACGGAGGCGTGCTCGACGCGGTCGCCGGCCAGCACGCCCGCCGCATCGAAGGCCGCGAGCGCCAGCACCAGCTCCGCGCGCGTCACGCAATGCACGGCGACGGGGCGCGCCCCTCTGTGCACGGCCGCGATGCGCTCTGCCAGCTCGTCGAGCGGCGGTAGCGCGTGCTCGTCGAGCAGCAGCTTGTGCGGGCCGATGCCGAAGGACACGCCGGCGGCCGGCGCGCCGAGCAGCACGAGCCTTTGAGGCAACGCAGCGCTCGCGGCTGCGCCGGCCAGGGCGTCGAGCGCGGGGCGCTCGAGGGCGGGCGTCGCGTCGGTCACGCCCGTCACGCCGTAGCGCGCGAGCGCCGCGCCGACGGGCGCGAGGTCGGGCAGCGCCTCTCTGCCGAGCCGCTCGCGCAGCCACGCATCGAGCCGGAACAGCCGCCCCGTGGCAACGCCCGCGGCGTCGCGCTCGACGCCCGGCGCGTCCGCGCCCGAGTCGAGGCCGAGCCGGCGGCACGCCTCGGAGTTCAACATCCAGAGCGCGCCGCCGCGGTGCTGGATGCGCACGGGCGCCTCCGCAACAAAGGCATCGAGCCGACTTCGCTCGAGCTCGCCGGCGACCGACTCGTGGTAGGCGACGCCGCGCAGCCAGGCCTTCGGGCCGGCGCTGCGCGCAGCATCCCGGAGCAGCGCGGCGAGCGCAGCCTCGTCCCGTACGTCGGGCGGGCCGCAGCGGAGCGAGCCGAGCGCGGCGGCCCAGGCGAGCAGGTGCAGGTGATGGTCGTGCAGGCCCGGCACGAGAGCGCCCCCCGCCGCCTCGATCACCTGCTCCCGGGGGCCGGGCTCGAGCCCCGAGCCGAGCGCCGCGACGCGCTCGCCGGCGATCCGCAGGTCTACCCGCGCGCCTCCGATCTCCGCGTCGCGAATCAGGAAGTGGCCCACGCCGCGGATGCTAACGGCGCCCGCGGATTCGCCTGCGCTGTGTGGTCCCGGCGGGGGACAGCCGATAGGCTCCCCGGCTCTCCTGGGCCCCGGGAAGGAACAGCCAGCTTGGATCTCCGCTACCTGCTCGTGCTGGTCTGCTTCTTCGTGTCGGGCTTCGCCGGGCTGCTCTACGAGACGGCCTGGACGCGCGAGTTCTCCTTCGTCTTCGGCACCTCGAACCTGGCCGTCGCGACCGTGCTGGCCGCCTACATGGGTGGGCTCTCCGCCGGGGCCGCGATCGCGGCGCGCCTGCTGCATCGCATCCGGCGACCGGTGCTCGTCTACGGCCTGCTCGAGCTCGGCATCGCCGTGAGCGCGTTGGCCGTTCCCTATCTGATTCATGCCGTAACGCTGCTCTACCGGCCGCTGTTCCTGTCCGCAGAGATACTGCCCGGCGAAGGCGGCGCCGCCTCGGCCCTGTTCTATGGGGCCGCCTCGTTTCTCATCCTCGGCATCCCGACCACGCTGATGGGCGCCACGCTGCCGATGCTCGCGCGCCAGGCGGTGGAGGCGGAGGAGCAGATCGGCGGCCGGGTCGGCACGCTCTACGCCATCAACACGACGGGCGCGATCGGCGGCACGCTTGCAACCGCGTTCCTGCTGCTGCCGGAGCTGGGGCTACACCGCACGGTGCTGGTCGGCGCCGGGCTCAATGCGCTGGTTTTCGGCGCCGCCGCGCTGCTGTCGCGCGGGGCGCGCTCGGTGCAGGCGGCAGCGCCGGCAGCGCGCCGAGGGCTCGAAGTCAGCGGCGGGTTGGTGCTGGCGGTGGCCTTCCTGTCGAGCGTGGCCTCGTTCACGTACGAGAACGTCTGGTTCCGGCTCTTCGAGCACGTGCTCGGCGCGAGCATCTACGCCTTCTCGACCATGCTGGCGGGCTTCCTGATCGGCATCGCGCTCGGCGGCGCGCTGGCCGCACCGCTGGCCCGCACGCAGCGCGGCTCGGCGCGCGGACTCGCCGCCACGCAGCTGGGCGCGGCGCTGTTCTCGCTCGCCGCTTTCGCGCTGATGGACCAGCTGCCCGAGCTGGCCTTCCGGGTGAATCAGCCCGGCCTCCTGGGTGTGCTGGCGCGGGCTTCGGTCGCCGCCGCCATGCTGCTGCCCTCGACGCTGTGCATCGGCGCCAGCTTCCCCTTCGCGGTGCGCGCCCTCGCCGAGAGCGTCGAGGCCGCCGCCGCAACCAGCGCGCGCGTCTATTCGTGGAACACGCTCGGTGCGATCGTGGGCTCGGTCGGCGCCGGCTTCTTCGTGATCCCTGCGCTCGGCTTCGAGCATACGATGGTCGCGACGGTGCTGCTGAACCTGCTCGCGGCGGGGCTCGCGCTGAGCGCCACGCGGCCGCGCTCCAAGCCGGCGCTCGCGGCGCTTCTGGCCTGCGCGCTGGCGGTGCTGCTGCTGCGGCCCGGGCCGCCCTGGAAAGTGATCAGCTCTTCCATCCTCGCCTTCGATACCGTGGCCAAGGGGAAGAGCGCTGCCATCGATCCCGCCAGCGTGCTCTATCACAAGGTGGGGCGCTCCTCGACCGTGCTGCTGTTCGAGGAGCAGCTGGGCTGGCGCCTGCGCAACAACGGCCTGCCGGAAGCGACGATCGAGAAGCCCGGGGCCGTGCCGCGCAACAGCCTGACCGCGCGCTGGCTCTCGATGCTGCCGGCCTTCGCGCCGGCGCGGCCGCGGGACCTGCTCGTGATCGGCCTCGGCGGTGGTGTGGTGGTCGAGGACGTGCCCGACAGCTTCGAGCGCATCGACGTGATCGAGCTCGAGGCCGAAGTGCTGGAAGCGAACCGCGCCGTGGCGAGCCTGCGCAACCGCGACCCGCTCGCTGATCCCCGCCTGCACGTCTGGCTCAACGATGCGCGCGGAGCGCTGACGCTGTCCGATCACCTCTACGGCGCGATCGTCTCGCAGCCCTCGCATCCCTGGACCGCGGGCGCTTCCCATCTCTATACGCGCGATTTCTTCGCACAGGTGAAGGAGCGCCTCGCGCCCGGCGGCGTCTTCGTGCAGTGGATGGGCCTCCAGTTCGTCGACGAGAGCCTGCTGCGCAGCCTGATCGCGACGCTGCTCGACGTCTACCCGCACGTGAACCTGTACCAGTCGGATCCCGGTTCGATCCTGTTCATCTCGTCGAGCGCGCCGCTCGACCTCATGGACGGCACGGAGGCCGTGGTGGCGAGCGACCCCGCCACCTTCGCGCGCTTCGGCGTGCGCGTAGCGGAGGACCTCGCGGCGGCGCGCGTGGTCGACGAGCAGGGCGCGAGGAAGCTCGCGCAGGGCGCCGCGATCGTCACCGACGACTTCAATCGCTTCGCGACGGACTCGCCGCGTGTCCTCGGCCACTCGCTCGGCAGCGTCGATCGGCTGTTCGGCCCGCAGGATCCGCTGCTTCACAGCCTCGACGGCCTCGATGCCATCTACGTGGTTCGCCGGCTGGTGCAGATGCACCGCATTCCGCAGGCCGCGCGCGTTGCGAACAGCCTTTCGGATCCGCTGGAGCGGCTGCTCGCGGGCGCAGAGGTCGCGATCGGGCGCGGTGAGCGCCGCAAGGCCCGCGACCTGACCGCACGCGCGCTGGCGCTCGATCCGACCTCGAGCTGGGCGCGCTATCGGACGCTGCTCGACCTCGGGCCGGCCGCATTGCTGCGGCGCGAAGGCGACTTCATCGAGCTGCTGAGTGAGGCACGGCGGCTGCGCGTCGCGCGCGACTGGGCTGCGCTGGCGCGGCTCGAGGGCGCACTCGCGCGCTTCGACGCGCGGCATCCCGCGCATCCGGACGCGCAAGAGCTCCGCATCGACTGGCGGCTCGGCGCGGGCACCGCGCCGAGCGCGGCGGAGGCGCTGGCGCTGGCTGATCTCGAGGCCTACGGCGGCGCCGAGCTGCTCGCGCGTCGTGCACTGGCAGGGCTGCAGAGCGGAACGAAGGGCGTGGCACAGCAGAGCCTGGAAGCGCTCGCTGCGCAGCTTCAGGGCAAACGCCGGCCGCTCAGCCCGCTGTCGGCGGAGTGGGCGATCGCGGCGCTCGACGGTACGCCCGGGCTCGACGCGAAGACGCTGGCCCTGCGCGGGCGCCTCGAGCGCATGCGCGACCGCGGCGTCGCGAAGGCGGACTAGGTGTCCGCACCGGCGCCGCTGCTGCGCGCGATCGCGCTCATCCTCACCTTTCTGACCGGCTTCTCCGGCCTCGTCTACGAGGTCGCCTGGCAGAAGTACCTGGCCACCCTGCTCGGAAGCCAGAGCGAGGCCACGTCCGCGGTGTTAGGCCTGTTTCTCGGCGGGCTTGCCGCGGGCTACGCGCTGTTCGGCGTGGTGGCGCGGCGGGCCATCGAGCGGGCCGAGCGGCGCGCGGTGGCTGCGCCACTGCTCGGGATCTACGGCAGCGTCGAGATCGGCATCGGCCTGTGGGCCTTCGGCTTCCCGTGGCTGTTCGGCGCGGTGCAGCGCATCTCCTTTTGGATGCCGCCCGGCCACGAGCTGCTTTCCTTCAGCTTCGACATCGCGCTCTCGGCGCTGCTCGTGCTCCCGCCGACGATCCTGATGGGTGGAACGATTCCCCTGCTCACCCAGGGGCTCACGCGCGGCCTCGAGGACGCCACTCGCACCCACGCGCTCGTGTACGCCTCCAACACGGCCGGGGCGTTCCTGGGCTCACTGGCAGCGGGCTTCGTGCTGATCCATCAGCTCGGCCTGGATGGCGTGCTGCGCTGGATCGGCGCCGTGAACCTGTTCGCGGGCGGCATCTTCCTGGTGCTGGGCCTGCGGCCGGCCGACGTCGTTGCGGCAAGGGCCGAGGGCGCCGCGCTCCCGAGCCCGACGCCGCGCCGCTTCGCGGAGCTGGCGCTGGTCGCCGGCCTGGCCGGCTTCGGGATGATGATCCTGCAGACGGTCTTCAACCGGGTCGCGGCGCTCGCGCTCGGCTCCTCGCACCTCACCTTCGCGATGGTCGTTGCCGTATTCGTGCTGTGCATCGCGCTCGGCAGCTTCACGGTTTCCGCGCTGCCGCGGGTTCCGACCTGGCTGGCCGCCGCCTCGCAGTGGCTGCTGATCGGGCTGCTCGTGCTCATCTACTGGTTCGTGCCCGACTCCGGCTACGCAGCGCACGTGCTGCGCACGCTGCTCCGCGATTCGCCGCAGGCGTTCATCGCCTTCCAGGGGATGATCTTCTACGCGCTGGCTGCGACGCTGATCGTTCCGATCGGCCTCTCCGGCGCGCTGCTGCCGCTCTTGTTCCACCAGCTGCGCAACGAGGTGGGCGACCTCGGCCGCATGGCCGGCAGCCTCTACGGCTGGAACACGCTGGGCTCGCTCGCTGGGGCGCTGATCGGCGGCTACGTGCTGCTGTTCTGGCTCGACCTGCACGACGTCTACGCCGTCGCGCTCGCCGCGCTGGTGATCGGCGCCGGTATTCTGTCGGTGCGCGTCGCGCGCGCTCCGCTGCCGCTCGTGGCGGCCGGCTCGGCGCTGGTGCTGCTCGGCATCGCCCTGCTGCCAGCCTGGGATCCGGCCAAGATCGGCTTCGGCCGCTTCCGCTCGCGGCAACCGACGGCAGCGAGCTACCAGGGCCGGCAGGCCTTCTACGAGCTGCACAATCGCGGCACCAAGATCGTCTACTACGACGACGATCCAGTCCAAAGCGTCGCCGTGCTCGAGTCGACGAATCCGAAGCAGCTCGCGATCTTGAACAACGGCAAGTCCGACAGCGCCACCGTGGTGGACCGGGCCACGACCTGCCTGATGGGCGTTCTGCCCGCCCTGCTGTCCGATGATCCCTCGCGCTCGTTCGTGGTCGGCTGGGGCACGGGGATCACGGCCGGCGAGCTGGCCGCGCTCGATGCAACGAAGCGCGTGGAGGTGGCGGAGATCTCGCCGGCCGTGCTGAGTGCGGCGCCACTCTTTTCGAGCGCGAATCGTAACGCCGACGCCAACCCCGAGGTGGTGACGCTGCGGCGCGACGCCTACCGCGCGCTGCTGCGCAGCGAGGGCCGCTTCGGCGTGATCGCATCGGAGCCCAGCAATCCCTGGGTGACCGGCGTCGAGATGCTGTTCAGTCGCGAGTTCCTGGAAGCGGCGCGCGCGCGCCTCACGCCGGGTGGCGTCTTCGCGCAGTGGCTCCACCTGTACGAGACGGACGAGACGAGCGTCGAGATCATCGCGCGCACCTACGCCTCGGTGTTCGAGCGCGTGGCAGTGTGGTTCACGCAGGAAACGGACGTCCTGCTGATCGGGCTCAACGCGAGCGACGGCTACCCCGCTCTCGACACCCTGCGCGAGCGCGCGGCACGCCCCGACTTCGCCGCGGCGCTCTCGCGCTGTGGCGTGCACGGCCTGCCGCAGCTGCTCGCGCACGAGCTGGTCCCGCCTGGCCTGTTGCGGCCGGAGCAGAGCGCCGGCGAGGTGCACAGCTTGCGCCGCCCGATCCTCAGCCACCACGCCGCTCGCGCCTTCTTCACGGGCCGGCGGGTCGAGCTGCCCCGCATGTCCGGGGGGCCGGACGCGGGAGCGGAGCGGCCGCGTGCGCTGCTGGCGCGCGAGATCGAGCGGGCCCCACTGCCGGAGCCGGTGATCGCAGGCATCGCGCGCCACGTCTGCGAGCTTCAGCGCAGCGCGGAGTGCGCCACCTGGGTCGCCTACTGGCGACACGCCTTCCCCGCCTCGGCGGCGGCGCTCGCCTACGACCCGCGCAGCCAGAGCACGGGCGGCCGCTCCGACCTGCTGGCGCCGGCCGCGCTCGGCCGCATCGGGCAGCTGCTCGACGGCGTGGTGCCGGTCGAGCCCGGGGTCTCGGATCCCCTGACCCGCGCGAGCCGGCTCTCGAACCTGTTCTCCACCTACTACGTGCACGCCATCCCCTTCGATCGCGCGCTGCTGCGCTCCGCCTGGGGCAAGTGCGGAGGCGGCGGAGCGGTTGCCTGTGCGAGCGCACGGCAACGCGCGAACCGCCTGCTGGAGCGCTTCGAGCTTCCGCGCGGGAACTAGCAAGCGAGCCAGTCGCTCAGGAGCCCTCGGCCGGCGAGGCTGCCTTGGCGTTCGCGGACAGGTCGGCCAGCAGGCGATGCGCTTCCTTCGCGTCGGGGAACTCCGCGCCGGACGCGAGCGCCAGCTCGAACGCTGCGACCGCGTCGGACTCGCGCCCGATCGTGCGTAGCGCCAGCCCGCGGTGGAACTGCGCGGTGGCCCAGCTCGTGCTCTCCGGCTCCGCCAGCTCGAGCGCGGCATCGAACTGCACGAGCGCCGCTTCGGCGAGCTCGCGCTGCAGGTAGACGAAGCCGAGGGTGTCCGCGATCTCCGTCGAGTCGGGCCGATTGGCGCGCGCCTCCTGGGCCAGCTCCGTCGCGTTCTCGAGATCCTCGCCACGGCGCGCGAGGTTGTAAGCGAGGTCGTTCTGCGCCCCGACCAGACCGGGCTGCTCGGCGAGCGCCGAGCGCAGCAGCTCGATCGCCTGCTGCCCTTCGCCACGCGCGAGGTGCAGACGAGCCAGCACCACGCGGGCGGTCGGCGCCAGCTTGCCCTCGGCCTTCTGCTGAGTGAGGGACTGGAAGGCTTCGTCACCGCGCCCGGAGCGTGTCATGACTTCGAGGTAGAGCTCGGCGCTGCCGGGCTGGGCCGGCCAGCGCTGCTTCACCAGCTCCGCCTGCTTCACCGCCTCGTCGGCCTGGCCGACACTGATCAGCGTCCGCGCCAGCGTCATCTGGGCGCGGGAGTCATCGGGCAGGAGTGTGGCGAGCGAGCGAGCGCGCTCCATCGCCTCAGGGGTCTTGCCGGCCCGCAGATCGGCGTTGATCAACATCTCGGAGAATTGCGTGTAGGTCGGGTAGAGCTTCGCGCCTCGCTCGAGCGCGGCGCGCGCGCCGGCGGGATCTCGCTGCGCTTCTTCGCGCCCGAACAGCAGCAGCGCGGCGGGCGCCGGCTGCTCCTCTTGCAGCGCCCGCTCGAGCGCCTGCTTGGCCGGCACGTCGCGGCCGAGTCCGTAGAACGCGCGCGCGACGTCGGGGAGGAAGTGGAGCGGCACGCCACCCCCCTTCTTGCGGGGTATCAGCGCCTGGAGCGCCGCCTGGTAGTCGCCGAGCAGGACCAGGATGCGGCCCCGTAGGCGCCGATAGTCCGCACGCGGCTTCGCGCTGAGCGAGATCGCGCGGTCGATCGCATCGAGCGCGTCACGCGGATTGCCGGAACGCATCCGCGCGTCGGCCAGCTTCGCGAAGCCGGCCGGCGTCTCCTGGCGCGACGTCCAGCGCTCGAGGGCGGCGATCGCATCCGAAAGCCGGCCCTCCGCGTTCGCCAGCGTGGCCTCGGCGAAGTCGGTCTGTACAGATTCAGGATGCTCGGCGCGCAGGCGGGCCAGCGCCGCGGCCGCGGCGTCGAAGTCTCGGCCGAGCAGGTTGAGTGTGACGACCGCAGCCAGGATGCTGTCGGGGGCATTGCTGTCCGGGAGCACCTTCTCCAGGTAGGCGACGCCGTCCTCGTTGCGGCCGGCGGTCGAGAGATACTCGGCATACGCGGTATGGGCGCGCGAGTCCTCCGGGCGCTGCTCGACCATGCGCTGCATCACCGCGACTCCGTCGCCGCCGCGCTTGGCTGTGAGATCCGCGAGCTCCCTCCAGGATTCGAGTTGATCCGGCCGCAGCTCCACGGCGTGCGTGAGCGCCCAGAAGCGCAGCTCCTGGTCCTTGGCGCTGCGCGCGACCCCGTTCGCGGAGCCGATCAGCCGGGCGGCGTCGCCGGGCGACACCTTGACCGCCTCGTAGCCGTCGACGTAGAGCTGCATGATGTGCGGGCCATGGCCGTGCCGATTCGTCTGTAGCTGCGCGCGCTCACCGATGCTGCGAACCAGCCAGTTGAACTCGCCCCTGGCTCCGGCCAGCTCGCCCGCCTTCGCGAACTCGGCGTCGGCCTGGGCGTAGAGCGCATCCTCGGGCTGCTTTCCCGCCCGCGTCTGCTGGGCGACGAAGGCCTTGCGCACGATGCCCACCTGGAGCGCAGCGCGCGCACTCTTGGGCTCGAGCTCGACGGAGGTGAGCGCCTCGGCCAGCGCGCCGTTCAGGTCGTTGCGGATCAGCATCACGTCGGAGCGCAGCTGGTGCGCTGAGGAGCTGTCGGGGGTGCGGGCGAGCACCTCAGCGACCAGCTGATCGGCGCGATCGGTGCTCTCGAACAGGAGCAGGTAGGCGATACCGAGCGCCGCATCGTCGAGCTTCGAATCGAGCCGGTACGCCTCTTCGTAGTAGAAGAGCGCGTCTTCCCAACGCTCCTGCCGCTTCAGGAGGGCGGCGGTCCTGAGGTTCGTCTCGGCGCTCTGCGGCGCGAGCTTCAGCGCATTCTGCAGCTCGACCAGCGCCTTCTCGAGCTCCCCCGAATCGTCGTAGACCTGGGCGCGGTCGAGATGGCGCTGGACGCGCTCCTCTGCGGACATGCAGCCGAACACGCCCGTGGCGAGCGCGACCATCAGCAGCAACGAGAGTCGCTGCCGCATCATTGTCGGGCTTCGCCCGAGTCGATCCGAGCCAGCACGTTGCGGGCCTCCTGTTGTTCGGGGAAGGAGTGCGCGAGCGCCGCTTCGAGCGCCTGGCGTGCCGCTACCGGCTCCCCCTTCTCGATCAGAGCCAGCGCGAGGTGGTAGCGCGCGGTCGCATACTCGGGGCTGCGCGCCAGGGCGCGCTCGAACACCCCGACTGCCTCTTCCGCCGCGCCGAGACGCAGCTTGACGAGTCCGAGCGTGTCGAGGGTCTCGGCCCCGGGCTTGAGACGCACGGCGCGCTCGGCGTACTTCTGCGCCACCGGCAGGTCCGTGTTGTCCTCGGCCAGCATGAAGGCCAAGTCGTTCGCCGCACCGACCGAGTCGGGGTGGTCGCGCAGCGTCTGCTCGAACATCCGGCGCGCCGCGACGCGGTCGCCGCTGTCGCGCGTCATGGCCGCCGCCATGTAGGCGTAGTCGCCCGATTCCGGCGCGGCGATGGCCGCCTTCTTCATCGTCTCGATCGCCTGAGGCAGATCGCCCTGCGCGCGGTACAGCAGCGCCCGTCCCGAGAGCGCACCGCCGTCGTCAGGCTCGAGCTCGAGCGCGCGCGCAAACTCGGCCGAGGCCTCGTCGCTGTTCCCCTGGAACAACGCGGCGCGTCCCAGGAGCCCGTGCAGGTGAGCGGAATCGGGCCGCTTGGCGAGCAGGCCGCCGATCCTCTTGTGCGCGGCTTCGCTGCGCCCGGTCTGGAGGTGCAGATCGAAGAGCATGTTCAGTGCGATCTGATTCGCGGGATCGCCGAGATCGAGCTTCGCGGCCGCGAGCTTCTTGTCCAGCTCGTCGAGCGCCTTCGGCGCGTCCGCGCGCGCTCGCAGCCGGGCGGCGGCCGCCCAGGCGCTGGCCCGGAACTCACCCTCGTGCGCCTTGGCGAGCTCTTCGAGCACCTCGAGCGCGCGCGGCATGTGATTGCTCGCGGCGAGCGCCTCGGCCGAGAGCACGTGAGCGGCCGGATCGGTCAGACCCCGCTCGCGCAGATGGCGGTTGGCGTACGACACACAGTCGCGGAAGTGTCCCTCCGCGTAGTAGATGTGCGCGAGCCAGAGTGCCGCGTCGGTGTCCTTCGGTGCGTGGCGCGTAGCCTCGAGTAGATCGGACTTCGCGCGCTCGATGTCGCCGAGCCGGAATGCCGTTCGCGCGGCGAGCACACGCAGCCCGTAGTTCTGGGGCCACTCGGTGCTGGCACGCGCGTACAGCTCGAGCGCACGCTTCGTGTCGCCACGCTCCTGCGCCAGGCGGCCGTCGAGCACGTCGCGGTAGAGCTGGCTCTGGACGCCCGACAGCGCCTGCTCCGCCTCCTCGATGCGGCCGAGATCGATCAGCAGCTCGGAGCGGAAGAAGCTGAGCTCTTCCTCGGGGGTGGCGGACAGCGCGATCGCCTTCTCGAGCGCCTCGAGAGCACCCGTGAGGTCGCCGAGGCGGCGGCGCACGGTAGCGACCTGGCGCCAGCTCGTTGCGTCATCGGCTTCGCCCGCCCACGACTCGGTGAGCTGCTTGGCCTCGTCGAGCCGATCGAGCTGCACGAGCTGACCGACCAGCGCTTCGCGCAGCTTCCCGGCATCCGGGTTGGCCTCGACGGCAGCTTCGAGGATCTCGAGGACGTCTTCGCGACGCTCGATCTCCTCGAGCAGACCCAGCAGCCCGGCCACCAGCTCGGGAGTCTCCGGGCTCGAAGCGATGCACTCCTTCACGACCTCGACCGCGCCGTCGGGATCCTTGCGCTTGTCGATCGTGAAGCGGGTGTACGACTGGCAGGCGCGCAGCTTGGTCTGCGGATCGCCCTCCGCGTCTTCGTCGACCAGCTCGCGGTAGAGCGCCTCGGCCTCGTCGAGACGCTTCGACTCGGCGAGCGCCGAGGCGCGCACGAAGCGATAGGTGACGTTGTCCGGCGACTTCTCGATCAGCCGATCGGCAGACTCGAGCGCGATGCCGCCGTCATGAATCTCGACGGCGGCCGCGGCACGGACCAGCAGAGCGGCTTCGTTGTCCGGCTCGCGTTCGAGCACCCGGTCGGCCGTGCGCAGCGCCTCTGCGGGATTCTGTGTCTGCGCGAGCGCCGAGGCCAGCACGATGCCGGCCGCCACCGCGAGCTCGTCGGTCTCGGCCGCGCGGTGCAAGGGGAACACGGCCTCGGTGAGGCGTCCGACGGAGATCATGGCGAGCCCGAGGCGGAAGTTCACCTCGGCGTGATCGGGGTGGGCGGCGGCCAGCTCCGTGAGCTCTTCGAGCGTCTCTGCCGCCTTGCCTTCGTCCTGGCGTGCGCGCAGCTCCGACAGCCGCTGCTCGAGATCCGGCGCTCCGCCACACGCACTGAGCAGCGTCGCGAGCGCGAACAGGAGCCCTGCGATTTTCACGTGGAAAGCCAACGCACTCATCCTCCGCTCACGCGCCGCCCGTTTCAGGCGAACCGGGCAGCATATCGGCTGCCCGCTGGTCGCGGCAGTGCGTAACGTGCGTGTGGCCCGGGCCGCCGTTGGGGTGACTGTGGCGAGCCTCTGCCGCGGAAGCGGCGCTTGCGGGTCTTGGGAAAGAACTTTCCTTCCGCGCGGAACTCAGTTGCCTCTCGGGGCCTGATTTCGGTCTGCCACGAAGGAGGGGAAAATTTCGATATTACTCTTATGATTCAGTCACTTGAGGCTGTGGATGCGAGCCATCGAGAGCGTTGGCACCCGGCTTGCATATGTCTGCGCTCGCCAAGCCCGAGGTTGGGTACGGCGCTCGAAACCAGAACATGAACCTCAGAAGGAAATACCCGATGCGCAGTCGATTGTTCTTGTCCCTCCTCGCTGGCGCGGCCATGTTGGTGGCTTCGGCCGCTCAGGCTGGCACGCTCACCAGCGCTCTCTGGCTCCAGACCACGCAGGGCGTCCCGATGACGCGCACCACGGCCCAGCTGGGTGCGACGGGCAGCTCGGTCCACTTCCCGAACTCCTCGGGCTCGATCGCCGTCTCGTTGAGCTACCCGTTCTTCAGTCTCGCGCTCTTCGTACCGAAGGATCCCATCACGGGCGTGCTCGACCTGCACCTCAAGATCACGCAGGGCGGCCCGCAGTTCATCACCGCGACTGGGAGCATGGCGGCCGGCACCCCGGGCATCCCGGGCACCGTGATCGTGATGACGGCCGCGCACGTCGGTAAGGGCGCGAATCAGTCCATGTACAACGTCGGCATCAACACGCTGGTCGCGGTTCCGGTGAGCATCGGCAAGGCCGGCGTGTTCACGGGCTACTTCACAGTGCTCGGCGCCCCTCACACCATCACGGTGGACTTCTATGCCTGGACGCCGCACACGATCACGTTCACGGGCCTGACGAACAAGGGCGTCCCGGCCCCGAACGTGGTGGCGATGGGCTCGTTCAACCTGACGTCGAGCGGCGGTGGCACGGTCACGCTGGTGTCGCCCACGAAGGTCAGCATCAACGGTGCGCTGGCGCAGCGCCGCAACGCGAGCTTCACGACCCTGCTCCTGGGCTTCGCTGGCGGCTTGCACGTGCCGGAGCCGGGCACCCTGCTCCTGCTCGGCGCGGGCGCGGCCGGCCTCCTGCTGGTTGGCAGCCGCAAGCGCTAGCTGTCCTCTGAGGCCGGGCTGCTCGAGCCCGGTCCGATCCTGAAGGGCGGTCGCACGAAGGTGCGGCCGCCCTTTCCTTTCCGGGCCCCCGTTTTCTCCGGCGCTCCGCGCGCGCGGCCGATACATTCCCGCGCTCGATTCCCCCGCGCGAGGAGTGACCGGAAGCGATGACCCGACGAAGCGGGATCCTGATCGGCGGCAGCGTGGCGCTGCTGCTGGCCGCGCTCGCAACCCAGGTCGAGGTGAGCGTGCCGTCTCGCCCGACCGGCGACATCAGCGAGCTGCGCGGCCTGCGCGAGCGCGGCGATCTGAACGTGGTCTTCGTGCTGATCGACACCCTGCGCGCCGATCGCGTGAGCGCCTACGGCTACGCACGCCCGACGACTCCGACCCTCGACGACGTCTCCGCCTCGGGCATCCGCTTCGCGCGCGTCGAGGCGCAGTCGAGCTGGACCAAGGCCTCGATGGCCTCGCTCTGGACCGGCCTGTTCCCGCACCGCACCGGGGTGGTCCGCTTCCAGCACGGCCTGCCGGAGTCTGCACAGCTGCCGGCCGAGATCTTCCGCGAGGCCGGCTACGTCACGGCGGGCGTCTACCGCAACGGCTGGGTCTCGCCCAACTTCGGCTTCGCGCAGGGCTTCGGCCTCTACCTGCAGCCCACGCCGCGCCGCGAGCCGCAGGGCTTCAAGAAGCCCACGCCGGGCGCGCGCACGCTGCCGGGCACGGACCAGGACGTCACCCAGGCGGCCATCGAGTTCCTGAACCGCAACCGGGCGGACAAGTTCATGCTCTACACGCACTACATGGACGTCCACCAGTACGCCTACGACGACGCCGCGGCGGCGCTCGGCTTCGGCCCGTCGCTCTCCGACGGCTACGACGCGGCGCTCCACTGGGTGGACTCCAACCTCTACGCACTGTTCTCCGAGCTGGATCGCCTCGAGCTGCTCGAGAAGACGCTGATCGTGATCGCCTCGGACCACGGCGAAGCCTTCCGGGAGCACGGGCGAGAGGGGCATGCGGCGAACCTGTATCAGGAGGTCGTCCACACCCCCATGCTCTTCGTGCTGCCCTTCCGCCTCGAGCAGGAGCTGTTGGTCGAGCCCGTGGTCCGGAACGTGGACATCTGGCCGACCGTCCTCGATCTGGCCGGGCTGCCGCCCCTGCCGCAGACGGACGGCGTCTCGCTGCTCCCGTTGATCGAGGCCGCAGCGAAGCACGAGGTCGTCGAGACACCGCCCTCGGTCGCCTATCTCGATCAGACCTGGGGCCGCCTCGAGAAGGAGCCCGCGCCCCTCTACTCGATCCGCAGCGCCGACAAGCGCATCCTGTTCCGCCCGCTGCGGCCGGAGGCCAGCGAGATCTACGATCACGCCGCCGACCCGGGCGAGAAGCGCAACCTGCGAGAGGACGCGCCCGAGTGGGCCGCACCGCTGCAAGCGGAGCTCACCGCCCGCATCGCGGAGCCCGTGGCCTGGGGCGAGGCGACCGAGGTCGACGTCGAGGACATGGAGCGCGGACAGCTGCGCGCCCTCGGCTACGTGATCCCGCCGGGGCCCGTGCAGGAAGAGGCCAAGAAGAAGTAGGGAGAGGCGGCAGCGCGCCGGGCTGGCTACGGCCAGCGCGCCCTCGAGCGGCCCCCCACACGCACCCCCCGGGGCTGGTGGCCCCTCTCTTTTTCGTTCTCCTGCGTCCGGGCGTGACACATTCCCCACGAACTCACCACCTAGTACGCAGGCACGGGTTCGACTCGCTGCAGGTGCCGCGGGGCCCCCGGCCGACCAAAGGAGAGTTCGAAGATGCGCAATCGGTTGTTTCTTTCTCTGTTGGCGGCGGCGGCTCTCGTCGCGGCCTCGGCCGCTCAGGCCGGCACGCTGACCAGCGCGACCTGGGTGCAGACCACTCAGGGCGTCGTCCTCGATCGCACCACCGCCCAGCTGGGTGCGACGGGCAGCTCCACCGGGAGTGCCATCGCGGTGTCGCTGAGCTACCCGGCCTTCTCGATCCAGTTCTTCGTACCGAAGGACCCCATCACGGGCGTGCTCGACCTGCACATCAAGCTCACGCAGGGCGGCCCGCAGGCCATCACTGCGACGCCGAGCATGGCGAAGGGCACCCCGGGCATCCCGGGCACCGTGATCGTGATGACGGCCGCGCACGTCGGCAAGGGCGCGAATCAGTCCATGTACAACGTCGGCATCAACACGCTGGTCGCGGTTCCGGCGAGCATCGGCAAGGCCGGCGTGTTCACGGGCTACTTCACGGTGCTCGGCGCCCCTCACACCATCACGGTGGACTTCTTTGCCTGGACGCCGCACACGCAGACGTTCACGGGCCTCACGAACAAGGGCGTCGCGGCTCCGAACGTGGTGGCGATGGGCTCGTTCAACCTGACGGCGAGCGGCGGTGGCACGGTGACGCTGGTGTCGCCCTCGAAGGTCAGCATCAACGGTGCGCTGGCGCAGCGCCGCAACGCGAGCTTCACGAGCCTGATCATGAGCTTCTCGGGCGGCACGCACGCGCCGGAGCCGGGCACCCTGCTCCTGCTCGGCGCGGGCGCGGCTGGCCTGCTGCTGGTCGGGAGCCGCAAGCGCTCGTAGCCGGATGACGTGTGAGGCCACCCGGACGCGCCGGGCGCAGCACACGGGAACTAGAGCGGCCGTCCTGGGCCTTCCCAGGGCGGCCGCTTCACTTTTCGGGGCCTGCCACCCGCATGGCTCGGCAGGGCACTGAAGTGATACCGTGCGCGGTTTTCCGCGAAGCCCCCCAGCGAGCCCACATGACACGCGCCGTCGCTCTCGTTCTCACGTTCCTGACCGGCTTCAGCGGACTGGTCTACGAGATCTCGTGGCAGAAGTACCTGGCCACGCTGCTGGGCAGCCACAGCGAGGCCACGGCCGCCGTGCTCGGCCTGTATCTGGGCGGGCTCGCAGCGGGCTATGCGATCTTCGGCTTCGTTGCCCGCCGCGTCGTCGCGCGAGCCGAGGGAGCGGGCCGCAATCCACCGCTGCTGCTCGTCTACGGCCTGGCGGAGATGGGCATCGGCTTGCTCGCCTTCCTGTTCCCGCTGCTGTTCGGCGGCGTGCAGCGCCTCTCGTTCTGGGTGCCGCCGGGGAACGAAGGCATCTCGTTCGCCTTCGACGTCGCCCTGTGTCTGCTCTTGATCGGGCCGCCCACCATTCTGATGGGCGGCACGATCCCGCTGCTCACGCAGGCGCTGACGCGCGGCCTCGCCGATGCGACGCGCCTGCACGCCTTCGTGTATGCCTTCAATACCGCCGGCGCGTTCGCGGGCGCGCTCGCCGCCGGCTTCGTGCTGATCCACTGGCTCGGCCTCGACGGCGTGCTGCGGCTGATGGGCGCCGTGAACCTGTTCGCGGGCGGGGTGTTCGTCGCGCTCGGCCTGCGCCGCGCGCCGGCGGTCGCCCCTCTGGCGGCGGCCGAGAGCGCCGCCGCCCCGCGCAGCTTCGCTGCGCTCGCCGCGGTGGCCCTGCTCGCCGGCTTCGCGATGATGGTGCTGCAGACCACCTTCAATCGCATCGCGGGCCTCGCGCTCGGCTCGTCGCACTTCACCTTCGCGATGGTCGTGGCCGTGTTCGTGCTGTGCATCGCGCTCGGCAGCTTCAGCGTCAGCGCGCTGCAGCGGATTCCGTCCTGGCTGCTGGCGGTGTCGCAGTGGCTGTTGATCGCGCTGCTCGCGCTGATCTACGTCGCGCTGCCCGAGCTCGGCTACGACGTGCACGTGCTGCGATCCTTCTTTCGCGACCAGCCGGAAGCCTTCTACCTCTACCAGGTCACGGTGTTCCTGATTCTGCTGGGTGTGCTGGTGCTGCCGATCGGCCTCTCGGGCGCGCTGCTGCCGCTGCTCTTCCACCACCTGCGCAACGAGCTCGGCGACCTCGGGCGCATCGCCGGCAGCCTCTACAGCTGGAATACGGTCGGCTCGCTGCTGGGCGCGCTGCTCGGCGGCTACGTGCTGCTGTTCTGGCTCGATCTGCATCACGTCTATCGAATTGCGCTCGCGGCGCTCGCCATCGGCGCCGGCATCCTGACGCTGCGCGTGGCGCGGGCGCCGCTTCTCACTGCCGCGGGTGCGACGGCGCTGGCCCTGGTCGGCGTCGCCCTGCTGCCGAGCTGGGACCCGATGGACTACGCGATCGGGCGCTTCCGCATGCGGACTCCGACGGCGGTGAGCTACGACGGCGCCACGGCCTTCACCGCGAAGCACAACCAGGAAACGAAGTTGCTCTTCCACGACGACGACCCGGTGAGCACCGTCGTGATCCTCGAATCCGCGAAGACACACCGAGCGCGGTCCATTCTGAACAACGGCAAGCCGGACGGCAGCACCGCCGGCGACTACCCGACGATGTGCTTCGCCGCCTTGCTGCCGGCGCTGCTGGCCGACGACCCCTCGCGCAGCTTCGTGATCGGTTGGGGCACGGGCGTCACGGTGGGCGAGCTCGCGGCGCTCTCTGCTGCGAAGGAGGTGCAGGTCGCCGAGATCTCCCCGGCCGTGATCGACGGCGCGCCGCTGTTCAGCGCGCTCAACCAGGGCGCCGACAAGAACCCCAAGGTCCTGGCCCTGCGCCGCGACGCCTACCGCGCGCTGCTGCGCAGCGAGGGACGCTTCGGCGTGATCGCCTCCGAGCCCAGCAACCCCTGGGTGACCGGCGTCGAAATGCTGTTCAGCAAGGAGTTCCTCGAGGCCGCGCGCTCGCGGCTCACGCCCGGCGGCGTCTATGCCCAGTGGTTCCACCTGTACGAGGTGGACGAGGAGACGGTGGAGATCGTCGCCAACACCTACCTGTCGGTATTCGACCTCGTCGCGGTCTGGGTCGCGCAGGGGCCGGACATCCTGCTGATGGGACTGAACTCGCCCGAGGGCTATCCCTCGCTCGAGACCCTCCGCGAGCGTTACAACCGTCCCGACTTCCGAGCGGGGCTGGCCCGCTGCGGGGCGCGCTCTCTGCCCGAGGTGCTGGCGCACGAGCTGCTTCCGCCCGGCCTGGTGAGTCCCGATCGGGTCGCGGGCCAGCTGCACACGCTGCGCCGCCCGATCCTGAGCCAGCACGCCGCGCGCGCCTTCTTCTCCGGGCGCCGCATCGATCTCCCGCGCCTTCCGGGCGGACCCGACGCCAGCGACGATCGCCCGCAGGCGCTGCTCGCGCAGGAGCTGGCGGGCGCCCCGATTCCGGAGCAGACGCTCGCGAACGTCACCCGGCACGTGTGCGAGAACGCGCGCGTGAACGAGTGCATCACCTGGCTCGCCCGCTGGCGAGTGGACTACCCCGAATCGAAAGCGGCACACATCTTCGACCCGAGGACCGTCGAGCGCATGTCACAGGTGGAGGCGCTCGCTCCGCCGACGATCGCACGAGTCGCGGAGCTGTTCCGCGGCAACGTCCCGTTCGACCGCGGTGCGCCGAACCCGCTCGCACGGGCCGCCTCCTTCACGAACCTGTTCTCCACCTTCTACGTCCACGCCATCCCTTTCGACCGCGCGTTGCTGCGCAGGGCCTGGAGCGGCTGCAACGGCGCCGAGCAAGGCAGCAGCTCGTCTTGCGTCACGGCACGCTTCCAGGCGAACCAACGGCTCGACCGCTTCGAGCTTTCCCGCGCGGCGGCCGGGAGCCCCTAGCCAGGCGACCGCCACGGGAGCCGGATGAAGCTGCTCGAGCCGGAGACGATGAATGGGGTCAAGCTCGGCGTGGCAGCGCTCGGAGCGGGGCTGCTCCTGCTCGAGATCCTGCTGCGACGTGCGGGGCGCCCGGACCGGCTGAAGCGGCTGCGCGACGCAGGGCTCGCGGCCGCCGGCCTCGCGGCCGCGCTCTGCTGGTGGAACCTGTTCCAGCCGCATTTCGATCCGCCCCGCTCCGCCTTGGGCTGGGTGCACTTCTCGGACGCTTTCCACTACTACATGGGCCCGAAGTACTTCCGCGAGCTCGGCTACTTCGATCTCTACGAGTGCTGCGCCGCCGCCGAGCAGAGGCTCGGAGACGGAGAGCAGGTGGCGCGGCGGACCTATCGAGACCTCGAGAGCAACGTGACCGTGAGCGGACGGACGCTGCTGGCGAACGCCCGCAGGTGCGAGGCGCGCTTCGAGCCCGCTCGCTGGCAGCTCTTCGTTCACGACGTGGAGTGGTTCCGCAGCCGCATGCCGGGCTGGGAAGGCACGATGCAGGACTGGGGCTACAACGCGACCCCCGGCTGGAACCTGCTCGGCTCCTGGCTCGCCGGCGCCGGCCCGGTGTCGGAGCGGCGGCTCGCGTTGCTCAGCTTGCTCGACGTCCCCTGCCTACTCGCGATGTGGGCGCTGGTCGCCTTCTCGTTCGGCTGGCGCACGATGGGCGTCGCTCTGATCTTCTGGGGCACGAACCTCGCGGCCGGAAGCGACTGGACGGGAGGATCGATCCTGCGGCAGGAGTGGCTGCTCGCGAGCGTGGCGGGCGTCTGCCTGTTGCACCGGCAGATGCCGGTCGCCGGCGGGGCCGCGATCGCGTACGCCACCACGCTGTCCATCTTTCCGGGCTTCATGGCGCTCGGCATCGGGCTCGAGGCGCTGGTGGGCTGGTGGCGGGAGCGCCGCGTTCGGCTCGATGCGGAGCAACGCGGGCTGCTGATCGGCGCCGTGCTGGCGCTCGCGCTGGTGCTGCCGCTGGCGGCGCAGTCCGCCGGCGGTATGCGTGCCTGGCTCGACTTCGCGGCGAACATCCGCACAGATATGCAGCCGGCGCCGAACAACGTGGGCTTGCCGATGCTGCTCTCCTACGACGGCGACAGCCGGCTGCGCATGCTGAAGCTCGAGAACCGGGCCGCACCAGCGCGCGACTGGAGCGAGGCGCGGAAGCAGACCCTCGAACGACGCACCCCCCTGCTCTTCGGGATTCTGGCCGCCTTTCTGGCGCTCTTCGTCGCCGGCACGCGGCGCCAGCCGCGCTTCGTGGTCGCGATCCTCGGCCTCGGCTTCGCGGTGCTGGCCCTCGAACTCTCCTGTTACTACTACGCCTTCCTGCTCCTGTTCGGCCTGCTCTGGCAGCGGCACGCGGGCATCGGCCTCGCGCTCTGTTGCGTCTCGGTGGCGTCGTACCTGATCCACGAGCGCTGGCGCGATGCCGAAGAGTTCTCCACCTGGCTGAGCTTCGTGGTCGTGGCCTTCGTGATCTTTGCGACCACGACCGCTCGCTTCACGCAGCCGCGGCCGCCGGCCCCTGGCGTCGCAACGCCCGCGCGGCTCGGCTAGAGAGTCTCGCGTAATAGAATGACATTCTGGTCATAGAGAGAGACCGGCCTTGTGGAGGAAACCCACGATCCGGTCGGGATGACGGTGGAGCAGGCGTTGGCCGAGGCGCAGCTCGCGGCG
>Ga0247727_10006277_pt1 | contig 23476 bp, 20 predicted proteins | sample WisWelCaveWW1625_FD_202498 | JGI IMG/M metagenome (GOLD analysis project Ga0247727, IMG submission 202498) | Biofilm microbial communities from Wishing Well Cave, Virginia, United States - WW16-25 | ecosystem: Environmental > Aquatic > Deep subsurface > Groundwater > Cave microbial mat | place...
GTTGGAGCCGCCCTGGCCTCAAATACAATCTCGCGCCTCAACGTTGCGAAATTGTAAGCTCGCCACGCTCATCTAAAATTTTCCCTCCGCCTTTCTCGCCGAAGTTCTCACGAAACAAGCGCCGCACTCTCGTCTCCAGCACGGACTTCGGTGGTATATGCTTTGCCTAAATCCGCGCGAGAGCTTGTATCACATCATTCATTTGTTTGAGACGAACGCGATGAATCTTTTGCCCAAGCTGCGCCGCTTGGTAACCCATGCCTGCGTCACCTGTACGTGCCTGCCTTTGCCCGCAATTCTGCGACGGATTATCTTTTCAGCAACAGCGCGAGCGCACTGATGCTCTCGGCCGCGCGGCAAGTCAATTCATTTCTCTCGGTCGGCGCCAATGCGAAACTGCTCTCACAAAGTTTGGATAAGGCCAGCGCGTTTGGTCTCGGCTTCGATGCTGCGCTCTTCATCTATCCTGCGCGCGACCTCAAACTCGGTTTCGCCGTGCAGGATTTAGGCTCGAAGCTCAAATGGTCCACCGGCTGGCGCGAAGCCTTTCCCATGATCGTGCGCGGCGAAGTCGGCCTCAATCGCGCCGATAATTTTTTGCTCGCGCGGGATGCGATCAAAAGCGACAAAACTATGTCGAAGCCTTGGTGCGCGCCGTGAAGGTCGTGAATGGGCCTGACGCCGCGAGCCCTAAAGTTGGGATAGTCAAAAAAGGCGAGCGCTAGCGTAAACTCGCTGCTGCGCCGAGTTGGTATCAAATCGAATTGGCGGAAGGGAAGGCCGGCTGGGTGAAGCGCAAGTTTGTGAAGGAAGTGAAGAAGTAAAAGGTCTTTTCAAGTTCGCATCATTTATTCCGGAGAAGTTTCATGAACAAAACAACCAGCCTCGCGCTGCGGTGGTGCTTGCTCGGCGCAGCATTGGCATTGGCGCCATTGGGATGTAAAGATTCGCCCATGCAGCCCGACAACGGCTCGCTCTCTTTATCGCTGCGTTTTGTATCGAACAGCGCGCGCACGGCTTTGCCCAAAACTACTCTCGCCGGATTTTCCGCCGCGGTGGATTCGATCCGGCTCACGCGCGTGCGCGTCGTGCTCAGCAAAATCGAGCTCGAGTCCGCCAATGACAGCGCCGAATTTCGCAGTGCGTCCATGGTTTTGGAGCTTGACCTCAGCGGCGCCGTGCAAACCCTCGGCGTCGTCGGGGTTCCGTTTGGCTCGTATCGTGAAGTGGAATTTAACATTCATCGCGTGGATAGCACCGACCTTGCGAGCATTCCTCCCGCGGAGCAAGCGCGCTTCGGCGACTTTTTGCAAGACCCGGCCGCGAGCATAATTCTCGCGGGATTCACGTACATGAATGGCAACGCGCAACCGTTTGCGCATCGCAGCGACCTCAACGTTAAGCAGGAATACGATCTCACGCCCTCGCTCACAGTCTCGGAGGCGAATCCCACGGCGAATCTCACGATCAACCTTGACTCCTCGAATTGGTTTAAAGATGACGCCGGCGCTTTGCTCGATCCCGCCGATCCCAAGAACCGCCATCGCATCGACAACAACATCAAAACTTCCTTCAAAGTTTACGAAGATGACGACCGTGACGGCGACGATGACGGAGATGACGATGGTGGTGACGGCGAAGATGATGACGGCGATGGTGATGGCGACTGAACCCAAGGGACTCTCGTTCCCACGCTCCGCGTTCCGTGCCGGCGTAATCCCTCAGTTACCGGTGAAAAACGTAGCGCGGACCTCTTGTCTGCAGGCAGGGAGGCCCGCGCTACCACACGCAACTAAGGCGTTCCGTGCCCGCATAAATTCGCCTTGCTTTTCAACGGCGAATGGCGTAGGATTTCTTCGTAAAGAGGAATCAAGCTATGCCGGAACCCGCATTCGATATCAAACCCTACGTTGAAGGCTGGCGGAAACGTCATGCCGAGGCCGCTGCCTTGATGGCGGAAAGAAAACACCTCGCGATGCAAGACGCCAAACGTATTGCTCAGTTCTTACGCAGCACTCACGGCTGCACGAAAATTATCGGCATCGGCTCGACGTTCAATCAAAAAGATTTTACCGAACATTCTGATATTGACTTGGTCGTGTACGGCCTGCCGCCGGGGAAATATTTTACGATCTGTGGCGAGGTGCGCGAGCTGGCGAGCTGCGAAGTTGATTTGATTCCCGGCGAAAAAGCCCGGCCACTCGTGCTCGAACGCGTTGCAGAAGAGGGGGTGGAGTTATGACAAAAATTGACCCGATTGCGCTCAGAAGAATTGCCGCGGAAATTCAAACGGAATTACAAAAGCTGGAAGTTCTCTGGCAGGAGTGGGAGGGACATCGTTACGGCGATTGGACGGACACTTTTTTTCTGCGAGGGAAGAGTTCGATCTTTCATGACTTCTATTGCGGCGCGGAGAATGTTTTCAAAAAAATTGCTTCCGAGTTGAATGGCGGCTTACCCACCGGTGCAATGTGGCATGCGACGCTGCTGCGCCATATGCAACTCGAAATTCCCCAAGTCCGGCCCGTGGTCATCTCGCCAGAAACCGGCAAGCTGCTCAAAACCTTCCTCGATTTTCGCCACAAGTTTCGCCACCTCTATGGCTTTGACCTGGACTTCGAAAAGCTTGACGAGCTTGAGCGGCTTTATCCCACCGCGCAAAAAGCTTTTGCTGCCGAGGTAAACCGTTTTCTCTTTTTCCTTCACAACCTCATTGCCGAACTCGAAGGCGCAGCATGAAGCGCAACGTTCACTCTCCGGCGCTCCTCGGTTCAATCAACTCCAACTCAAAATTCTCCTGCAAGCCTTTGGTTTTGAGAATCGCGACCGCGCGATCAACCGCATAACCGGCGGCAATGACGCCAAGATCGCGACGCATGCCCGGCGCGGCAAAGACGACCATCGTGTCGCGCGCATTCAATTTGAGCTTGCGATAATCGACCAACCACAGCAACGCTTTGATCGAATCCGCAGCCGGCACAATCACGGGCCGCGCGCTATTGAAACCCCACAACTCCGCGGTCGGCCCGATGCTCACATCGAAATAACCTTCGGTCCTTTGCGCAAAGAGCAAGGCGCGTTGAAGCAACGCACGAGCTGCGCCGCCGCCATTCTTTCTCTAGAATGTAACGCCGTCGATGCCGGAAGCATGCTGGCCCTCGAGTGAAATGCGTACCGCGTTCGGAATACAAACCAAGTGCTGGCCTGACGCATTGATCGCGCCCATCTTCATGCACGTTTTGTGTTGGCAAGACGTGCCCGCCACTTTCACGCTGCCGTGGCGAACGGCGAGCGCCATGCGGCCTTTCAGGCCCGCAATCTCGTGCGTGCATGCTTGCTCGCTGAGGGCAATTTGCCGGACGAGCACATTGTTGACGAACACGTTTACGCTCTCCGGTTCGGCGTTTTGCGCTTGGGTATAAAATTTCACGAGCACGGGATTTTCAATCACACGCGGCAAGCCCAAGCTCTTTGCGAGTGCGCGCGCTTGCAAGCCCAAGGCCTCGGAGGTGTTGCGATAATCAATCAGCTTGTGCCCTTTGATCAAAACGAGATCGCCGAGGTGCGAGCCGGCCAGCGGATATTCCGCGAACTGCACTTGTTTGCAATCGGGCAACGCAGTTTGCAGCAATGCTTCCAAAGCCGGAAGCGCGGCCTCGGCCTCTGCGGTGATGAGATTTAAACTGAATGGTTCGGGCGCGTTCGTCACCGGCGCGTGCGCGAAGAGTGGCGCCGCGGCCAAGCTGGAAGCGGCGAGCGAGCAGTGTTTGAAAAAGTCTCTGCGATTCATAAGTGCGAGTCCTCGAATATGGTTCACACGCAGACTGGAAGTTTGCGCTACGTTAAAAGCGATAGCGCGCGCCTAAGCTGAAGACATAGGCAAAGAGGTCTTGATAGCGACTGTGCCAATCGGGCGTTTCAGAATGCCGCTGATAAAGGCTCATGAACAAACTGAGCTGCACGTTCTCGTTGGAGAGCACGGGCAAGCGATAGTGCCCGCCGTTCAACGTGCGCTTGATTTCGTGATCATTCGAATATGCCTGGTCGAGCTTCGCGTCCACGGCCATGTACAATTCCGGCGCGGCATATTGCGGCTTGAAAAAGTACGCGCGCTTTTGAAAGTAATTTCTGAAACCCCGGCCCAGCGTCGCGGCTTTGCCGAGGTGCCGCTGCACGAGCAAAGATATAGTGAAAGAATTGACTTGCCAAGAATCCCAGTAATAACGCACGCCCAAATTAAGCGCGGCCTTGCGCAAATTGCGTTTGTTCATCTTTCACTCCACCATCAAAGTTTTCACTTCTGCCACCAACTTTTCTTTCTCCACTTCCGTGAAGCCGGTGTGACGATAACGCACCACGCCTTTCTTGTCGATCAAAATCGTGGTGGGCATGCCTTTGAGCGCGAACATCTCCGGAATCTTGCCCTGCGTATCGCTGATGATGGGAAAGCTCGGCTGCGCTTCGAGCTTAGAGAGGAAGCTTTTCATCTTGGCAACTTCGGTGTCAACGTTGATGGCGATGACGGTGAAGTTTCCCTTCTTGGCTTTCTCGTGCAGCTTCACAAGGAAGGGAAACTCCTCGCGGCACGGGGCGCACCAGCTCGCCCAAAAATCCAACAACACGACTTTGCCTTTGTAATCGGCGAGATTGATGAGTCGACCTTCGGCGGTCTTGCCGCTGAAAGTTGGCGCGACTGCGTTGTTGGCGTTGCCGCCCGTATAGGCGACGAATGCGAGCAAAGCCGTCGCGCTGAGAATGATAAGATTGCGTTTCATGGTTCTCCTAGAAAGTGAATGCGCGAATCAAATTCAGAATAACAGATTGGAAGTTTAGGGCAGAATAATTTGCCGGCAGAATGATTTGATATAATTCCGCCGATCAATCATCCGGCCAAAGCTTTTCGGCGAGACGTGTCACTTTCCGGCCAATCATCTTGCTACTTTGCGCCAATGTTCGTGGTATGATCCGCGGACCGGCTTTGCTTCTGCACGGAGGGAAACGGGCCTTTGCACTGCCAAAGGAGAAATGCGAGCACGATGAGGGTTAATCCTGGAAGACAGCGTTTGAGTAAAACATAATTTGGTTTCATGCGCTTCAACTTTGGCAACGCTTATGCCAGTGACGGGAAAAGATATTTGCTTAACTAAACGTCCGGCGTGATCATGAAAAAAACGGCGTCTCCCGGCAAACACTAAGCTTGCAAGAGCCGCTCATGTTCGTGGAGACGTGAGGCGCTTCAACACTGAAGCTGCTTTGTTTCACGATCGCACGGTTTTGCGATTCAATTCCGTAATTCTCAACGAAAGGCAGAGGTTCATGCGCGGAAAATTTCTTATTGTCCTCGGCGGGGCGACGGCGGGGTTCGGCATTTTCGTTTCAATGAAGTGCTTCGATAATAAAGCTCTTCTCCTTCCTGCGCTCTGCGCGAGCGCGGGAACGAGACATGAAAGCCTTGCCTGTCTGCCCTCCAACCTCTACCTTTGTTCAATTGTAATTGCCGCGCTTCAAACTCATGGGCGGCACACCGATCAAAAACGCACCCCGCAAAGCTTTTTCCGCGTGCGTTCTTGATCCGGGTGTAGCTCAAATCACTTCAGAATTTCATTCTGAACTTTGTTCTCTAATTCGCACAACGCCCACGTCGAGCCAACCCATGACAACTCGCCGTCTCACCGGAATGCTCGTTCTGTTCGCTTCATTCGCATTCAGCCAGGTTTTCGAGTTCTATCCCGCCGGCACGTACCTTCCTCATATCTCCTCGCCCGAAAAAATTCTCGGCTATCCGCTCGGCTCAACCTTCTCGCGCTATGAAGACGTGCGCGAATACATTCATCACCTGGCGGAGATCTCCGAGCGCGTTCGCCTCGAGCAATTCGGCACAACGAACGAACGCCGCAAAATGTATCTGCTGCAAATCTCCGCGCCGGAAAATCTCGCACGGCTTGAAGCGATTCGCGCGGACAACAACAAGCTGGCCGATCCGCGTCTGCTCGGCGAAAACGAAGCGCGCACTCTCATGAAAAACTTGCCCGTGACCGTGTGGTTGAATTACGGCATACACGGCGATGAATCCGCCGCGTTCGAGACGGCGATGCAGATTGCGTATCAACTCGCCGCGGGCACGGACTCGCTCACGCGCGCGGTTTTGAAAAATGTTGTGGTGCTCATCAACGTGTGCCACAATCCCGACAGCCACGAGCGCTTTGTGACGTGGTATAACTCCGTGCAAGTCGGGCCACGCGGCACCGCGGATCCCAATGCCGCGGAGCATCACGATCCTTGGGGCATGAACACCACGGGCAATCACTATCAAATCGATTTGAATCGCGATTGGTTCATTGCTTCGCAGGCGGAAACACGGGCCGTGCTGCAACACTATCTGCGCTGGCAGCCGCAGGTGCTCGTCGATCATCACGGCGAGACGCACAACTATTTCTTCGGACCGCAGGCCGATCCGATCAATGCGAACATCTCAAAGCACGTGCAGCGCTGGTTTAAAATTTTCGCCGACGCGAATGCGCGTGCGTTTGATCGCTTGGGTTGGAGCTACTATGGCCGAGAGGACTTCGATGAATTTTATCCCGGCTATACCAGCGCGTGGGCGTGTCTCAACGGCGCGGTGGGCATGACGTATGAAACCGACGGCGGCGGCGATCGCGGCTTGCAAGTAGAACGCTGGGACGACGGCACGATTGTGACCTTGCGCGACGGCATTCATCATCACTTCACGGCCTCGCTCACCACGCTCGCGACTGTGGCGCAACAACGCGAAGCGCGATTGCGTGATTTTTATCAATTCAAACAAAGCGCGATTGCCGAAGGCCGCACGGCGAACATGCGCCGCTTTCTGCTAGTGCCCGGCAATGATCCGCAGCGTTGCATAAAGCTCGTGCAGACACTTTTGCGGCAAGGCATTGAAGTGCACGAAGCCACGGCCGCGTTTCAATTGGACAAAGTGCGCGACTATTTTAATCGCACTACGGCGATTAAAAATTTTCCGGCAGGCACGTTCATCGTCGAAGCGACGCAGCCGCAGAAACGCTTGCTCACAGCCATTCTCGAACCCGAGCCGTTCTTGCGCGCGGCGGATACGCTCGCTAGCGGCGCTGATCCATGGGCCGAGCCGTATTACGATCTCACGGCTTGGGCCTTGCCTTATTCATACAATGCCGAAGCTTATTACAGCGCCGATGGCCGCGGCGCGCCTGTGCGTTTGCTGGAGCGCGAAGCTTTTTTGCAAAAGCAGTTTGTGGGTAATGTGAGGGGAACGCGCGCGCGTTATGGTTATCTCTTCGCGTATGAATCGAATAGCGCGGCCAAGCTGCTCGCGCACTTGCTGCAAAAGGAATATGTCGTGATGACGGCGCAAACGTCTCTGCGTGTTGCGGGCAAAGAGTTCGAGCGCGGCGCGGTGCTCGTGCGCGTTGAGCGTAATCGTGCGTCGTTGCATGAAGAGCTCGTGCGCTGGAGCGCGCAATTCGGCGTGGAAATGTTCGCGCTCAATTCGGCAACGACGGACAACGAGCTGCGTTTGGGTTCGCCGAAATTAAAATCTCTGCGCTCGCCGCGCATTGCGGTAATGACTGGCACTCCCGTGAACACACCGGAATACGGAGCGATCTGGCACATGCTCGAACGCGAGTACGAAATCAAATTCACCGCGCTGCAAATGCAAGAACTGCGCGACGCGGACTTGCGGCGTTATAACGTCATCGTGTTTCCCGATGATGAAGAGCGCTGGGCCCAACCGCGCGGCTTCTATCGCGAGAGCTTGCGCGAGGCAGGCGTCAACAAATTGCGGCGCTGGATCGAGGACGGCGGGACGTTCGTGGGCATAAAAGGAGGCGCGCGCTTGGCCTTGCAAGATTCTGCTTCACCACGCAGCGCCGGTTTCTGCGCAACGCGTTTGTTGGGCACGATGGATAAAACGCCCGGCACGATCTTTCAAATGCGGCCGCGTGCCCGGCATCTGCTTGCCGCAGGCTTTGAAGCGCCGCTGCCCGTGCTCGCGCGCAGCAGCTTGCTCTTCTCCCCCTCTGCCCAAGCCGAAACGATTTTCGCATTTGAAAACAAACTCAGCGGCATTTCTGCTCCGCAAGATGAGCAGCGCAGCAACGGCGCGCCGTATGTGTTGAAGGAAAAAGTCGGAAGCGGTCAAGTGATTTTGTTCGCGGATGATCCGACTTTCCGGCTCGCATGGCAGGGATTGGCGAGGGTGTTTTTGAATGCGATCTTGCTGGGGCCGAGTGCAGTGAGGGAATGAATGATGAGCAGGCACGATTCAAAACTTCGCGCTTGACTTTAGAAAAATTCTTCGGCAAATATTCAGCGCACGACCAGCGCCCGTTCCTTCATCCTCCGGCGCACGCGCTGGCCTTGCAGATAAGAGAAAGGCCCCTCATGCGTGTCGCTGCAATCTATGATATTCATGGCAACCTCCCCGCACTCGAGGCTGTGCTTCAAGATATTCGCCGAGCAGAAGTAGACCAAATAGTCGTCGGGGGCGACGTGGTTCCTGGCCCGATGCCGCGTGAGAGCCTCGCGTGTTTGCTGAACCTCGATGTTCCAATCCAGTTCATCCACGGCAATGGCGATGCTGCGGTGCTTGCAGAGAGGGCGGGTATGGCTCCGGCGATTCCAGAGCAGGCGAGAGCGGCCGTGCGTTGGGTGGCGCAGCAGCTTCATCCTCAAGACGAGAGCATGTTGGCGAGCTGGCCGATGACGTTGCGAGTTATGATTCCAGGATTGGGCGAGGTGCTATTTTGCCACGCGACGCCGAGCAGCGATACCGAGATCTTCACTCGTTTGACGCCGGAAGAGCGCCTCGTGCCAGTCTTTGAAATGCTCAACGTATCTGTCGTCGTTTGCGGCCATACGCACGTGCAGTTTGACCGAATGATCGGAGCGACTAGAGTAGTAAATGCCGGCAGCGTGGGAATGCCGTTTGGGGAGCCTGGCGCAGATTGGCTCTTGCTGGGCCCCGCCATTGAGCTTCGGCACACATCCTACGATCTCGCGCAAGCGGCAGAGCGCATTCGCAGCACGAATTTTCCTCAGGCCGAGAATTTTGCCGTGCATAACATTCTGCAACCTCCATCAGAAAAAGCCATGCTCGAAGTTTTTGTCAAAGCCGAATTGAAGTAACAGCGCGATGCCAGGACCAATAATCCTGAAAAAGCCTCACAGTTGCGTGCTGACGGTCTTAGCATTGCCGGTATTGAAAGCCTCGCTGAATCCCACAAATAAAATTTTGTTCCCTCCCTCACTTAATCACCGCGACCTTCGTCATTACCGTTCCTTTGTTCGTCTTCAACACCGCGAGATACACGCCGTTTAACACCGCTTTGCCATTGCCGTTTCTGCCGTCCCAAGTAATATCGCCTTTGTGCGGGCCGGCTTTGCCTTGGGCCTCCGCGGCTTTGAAATTTTTCTTCCACACCAACTCGCCGAGCAGCGTATAAATCTCCAATGAAATGTCGGAGTCTTGCTGCAAAGTATAAATGAAGCTCGTGCCCTCGTCGAGGCCCAAGGGATTGGGATAGTTATAAAAATTTTCAAACGCGGCTTCGAACAACACCGCAGGCCCGGAGTTGAGCTTGAACGCCGTGCCCGTGCGGCCTTGCGCGTCTTCCACGGTCACGAGCGAATCCGAATCTTGATCCTTGGCCAACAAATCCGCGCTGCTTTGAAAGCCGAGGCTGAACGCGGCGATGGAATCCGTGTTCGTCAAGCTCGCCAGAATTTTTACGGCGCGCGGCGTTTCGAAGCCGATAGCCACCGGCGTGCTGAATTCCAAAACCAGCGGATTCTCGCGCATCGCCGGCGTTACCTCGAGCGTGCCGAAGAGTTGGCTGTGATCATTCGCATTCACTAAGCGCAAGCTGCGCAGAATCGCGCCCGGCGCAAGCGGCGCGCCCTCGGGCTTGCTCACGTAAAGCTGCACGCGTCGCAACAAGATGTTGCTGGAATTTTCACCGGCCCCGGTGTTCTTCAATTCCAAACACAATACCGCAAGGCTGTCTTGCCCTCGCGCCGCGGGCGAGTTGGTTTCAGCTTCGAGCTTGCGCACTTGCAAACGCTTCTCTTCCGTGAGCACCGTGGTTTGATTTTGCGTCACGTCCACGGGCGCGGCTTGGCTCGTGTTTTCATCAAGCGCAAAATTTTGCAAGCGCATCGTGATCGTTTCGCCCGGCGGATTCTTCGACTTCACATTCGGCGCAATGACCCACCACGAAGCGCGGCGTTCATTGCCCGAAGCAATGCTGCTTTTTATCCACGTAGCTTCGCGGCTATCCAAACGATAACCTTCGGGCAGCGGCAGCAAGCGAATGCTGTCCGCGCCCACCACTTGCGCCTTGCCCGCGTTTTCCAATATCGCGGTGACTTCGAACGGCTGGCTCACGCTCACCACCCGATCGCTCGCGGCCACGGGATTCGTGACTCCCACCGTGAACTTTAAATTTGCGCGGCGCACGAATTTGAGCGCGAGCGAATCTTGCTTTGGAGTTAATACAAACGCGGGATTGCTCGCGTCCGTGGCCGTGAAATCGATCTTGAACACGGCACGCGCGATTTCTTGCGCCGGCGCTTTGAGGCGCCATAGCGGCGCTTTGCTGCCCTGCGTTTCAACGAAGCTGCGCTCCAAATCATCTTCAAGCGATTCCGGCAAAAATCCGTCCGGCGACAAAACGAGTTTGGCTTTCACGGCCGCGGCGCGCGTCCATGCAATGTCCGCGGTGATCGTGAACACTTGCTCGGTGCTGAGCGTGCTGTCTTTCGCGCCTTCGGGTTCATGAATGCGCACGTTGCCGAGCGCAATCGTGCCTTGATCGACCGTGCTCACGGTGAGCAACACGGTTTTCTTCTCGATGCTCGCGGCCTCGTCGGTGTTGAGGTCTTTGGGAAATTGCGTGACCGTGAATGAAATGGGCTTGTTCAACGAAACCGTGTCCGGCGCTTGTGCTTGCCAAGTCACTTGTCCAAGATCGTTGGCAAATGTCAGCGTCTTCTCCTCCTCTTCGTTCTCGTCGAGTGTGAGGCCGCTGTTGCGGAGATCGATTTTTATTTTAGCCTCGCCATAGATGCCTGCGCTGCCGTTGTTGTTCAGCTCCGCGCGCAGCGTGAGCGCTTGCCCAAGAGAAAAGACGCCGCTCGCCGCGCCCGCAGGCTCGGAAATCGCGGGCGTGAGTTTGAGATTCGCGCGCGTTTGCACGCGCACCGGCAGGCTCATGCTATCGGGCCGCACCGGCTCGCCGCTCGAGTTGATGCCCTCCACGCGAACTTCCAAGTTCGTGGGCGCAAGGTCTTCGTTGCTCGGCGCAACCACGCGCCATAAAACCGAGTCGGCATTGCTCGCGACGGTTTTGATCCGCGTTTCATTATCCGCCAAGACGTAGCCGTTCGCGGGTTTAAATTCCGCGCGTACGGTGTTGACGTTCGGGCTTTTGCTGACTTTTGCTTTCAGCACGAAACGCTGCTCCGTGGAAACCAAGCTGTCGGTTGCGCCCGCGGGTGCTTGAATCACGACTTGCATGACCGCGAGCTGCGATTCGTGCACATTGACGATCAACGCCACGGTATCTTTTTCCACCAAGACCGGCGTGCGCGCGTTCAAGTCTTGCGGCCGAGCGATCATCTTAATGAGAAACGTGTCTTGCACCACGACATTGTTCGGCGCAGTCACGGTCCATTCCACCGCACCTGCTTCCGCAAAAGGCTGAGGATCATTATTAAAAATCGTGAAGCCGCTCGGAAACGGCTCGACGATTTGCAAACGGCCAGCGTTGTCAAACTTCGCTTGCCCAAGATTATTGATCGCGGCGCGAATCTTAAACGTCTGGCCTTTGCTCAAATCATTGCCGGGCGGATCGGTGGCCGCGCTCATTCGCAGCAACGCGGGCGATTCGATCTTCACGCGCACGGTGGTGTCCGGCGAGGCGTGCGTGATCTTCGCGGAGTTGGCAAGCGTGCGCGCGGTATCGAGGCGCGCTTCGAATACCTCGAAATCTCCGGCCACGCTCGGGGTGTTGCCCGCGTCGATGATAAACGTCGCAGTCGCGTTGCTCAAATTGGGAATGGCTCGTATCGTGTCTTGCGCCGTCACCATCGAGGCTTCGCCATTGCCGCTCACCTTTTTCAAAGAAACCACGGCCCATTCGATTTGCTCCGGCCCAAGGTTTTGCACGCTGACTTCCACCGGAAAGCGCTGCGCCGTATTCACGAAGCCAACACTGCCGTTTTGATTCACGTTGGAAGCAAAACGCGTTTTGAAAATTTGCGCGCGCGTTTTGCCTTCGACAAAAATCTGCTTTGTGCCCGTGCGAGGAAACAGCCGCGCAAAATCATTTTGATCTTTGGCCGAAACTTTGGCCGCGAGGGTTAAGGCGCCGCTGTTCCGCCCGGTTTGTTCCACAACATAAACCAGCGTGTCGCGCTCGCCGCCGCGCAACACCAATCCGCTGCGCCGCAAGCCCGCCGGCGTTTTGATTCTATAATCCGTCTGGGGCGCGCCGTTTAACTCTAAACTCAAATCTTGAGGAGCATCAAAAATCACATTCCCCGAATCCCGCGCGGCACGCACGATCACAAACACGCGCCAATCTGCTTCTTGGTTAAACGCAACCGTATCGTTGGGCACGTCAGTCACAACTTTTACCAAATACAAACTCGCGGGATTGTCAATCGTAATTTGAGCTTTGTCATCTAAAGCCGGCGCCACTTGCGCTTTGGCTTTGGTATTCGCGGCCACGGAAGAATCAATCGTGGCCGTAAAAATTTCGCCGACGCGCAAATCATTCGCGGCGGTCACCTCGAACACGGCGGAGTCGCCTTGCACGATTACGACTTTATTGGCAATCGTTGAATTGCCGTTCGTCGCCAACTTCACCCACACGCTCTGGAGTTTTTCTTCCCCTAGATTTTTGATCTTCACGCGCACTTGAAACTGCTGGCCGGTGTTCACGCGCTCGCCGTTGAACACGTTCGCGAGCGCCGTTGCTTCGAGGCGAATACGCGCCGGCGTTTCGACGAGCACGCTCGTGTCGCTCGCCGCCGGAATGATGCTCGTGGTGAAGGTGCGATTGCTATTGTTCTCTCTTACTGAAATCGATCCGCCGATTTTATTTTTGCCCAACGCCGTGCCGGAGGTATCGACCGTGAAAACGAGATCGCGCGTGGTCAAGCCTTTGATCGTGCCCGGGGGATTGCCCTCCAAAGTTTGCGGCTTGTCGATATTGTATCCCGCATTTTTTTCCAACGTCAGCGTCGTGGCCGGATTGACGAATTGCACGCTCACATCGCTTTGCCCGGAGTTGGTGACGCGCATCACCACGAGCCAATCCGCGGTTTGCCCTTGGGTCACGCGCGCTTGCGAGGGCAACAGCGCGAGGCTCAGAGCTGCGGCGGTCTGCACTACGAAGCCGCCTTGGGTGCCAAGCGATTGCGCGACATACTCATTGTCTTGCACGTCTTTCATGCTGAGATATGCAAACACCGAAGCCGCGCCCGTGATCGCGCCCGTTTTTTTAATCTTGAATTCCAAAGAGTCCGTGGCGTTGGGATCAAGCTCAACAAAACCGGAAGCAAATGCGGTGGGCTTCTCAAGGTCATAACTCGTATCGAACCTGCCATCCGTAAAAATGCGCAGACTCAAGCTATCCAATCGCAAAAAGGAACCGGTGTTGTTGCGCACTTCGAGCTTGATACGCCAGAGCTTGGTCATCACGCGCGTGACCGTGGGCTGGCTCGGCTTGATATTCACGATCTCCAACTCCGCGGACTCCGTCACGCTCACGCTATCCACTTCAAAAGGATTTTTCAAAGTGAAGGCCGTGCCGTTGTGCGTGCCGACAATATCAACGAAGGCCGCAGCTTTGCCGCGCGGAAAGTTCTCGGGAATCCGCAGCACACGAAAAGTCAATGTCGTATCGCCTTGCGCAATCGCGCGCACACGATTCGCATCCAATTGCGCGGTGAGCGTGTTGCCGTCTTTCTGCAAACGAAATGTCGTGAGATCAGGATTGAGCACGAGCGTGGCTTGGCCGGCATTGCGCACGCGCACGCTGAATTGATGCGAGCTGCCCACGCTCACGGTCGGCGGAATTCTGCTGTTGGAAATATAATTCAATACCGGCTCGGTTTGCACGAGCCATTGATCCGTCGCCTCCGCCAACGAATCTGAAACCACGCCGTTCAGGCCGACAGTGGCCTCAGCCTTGCCGTCGATTGTGAACAAACCCGCGTCGTCCTTCACATCGGGGCGAACGGTGAATTGCAGTGTGAGCGTTTGAAAATTTCCCGGAATGATTGCCGGCAAAAGCGGAGTCACACTTTTGATTTCGAACAGACCGGGCTTCCCACTGAAGCGCAAGCTAGCTTTCGTCAAAGTGATGGGGTCTTTGCCGAAGTTTTGCGCTTCCATGCTCAACGTCACTTCGCTTTGATCGGAAATGGTATCGCGCTCGGCAACGACTTTGAGGATGCGCAATTCATTGACGCTCGCATTGACGCTGCCTGTGGCTGTGCCGCCCGTGACGACAATGACAACAGCTCCACCCTTTTGGCCGGCTTTGAATTTAAAACTAAGATGGCTCGCGACGGTTTTGATTTGCAAGCCTGGAATCGTCGGCTCGGCATCCTCCGTTGTGATTTGGCCCACGCTAGCGTCGCTCACCACGACCGTAAACACTTTGCCGGTTCCCACCGGATTATTTTCAGAATCTCTAATCGGCGTTTGCGTGTTGATCGTCCCTTCGGCTTTATTATCCGCAGGCAACACCAGCGGGTTCGGGCTTGTGACTAACTTGACTTCGCCATACGGCTCGCCCGGCGCCACCTTGAAGAGGTTTGATGAGCCGGTTTTGTTCGACCCCGGCGCATTATCCGTAACATTCAAGACGCGCTCATTCGAGTTGCTAATCGTGGTGTATTTGAGGGACTCAACCCGAACGCCGTTCGAAAACGTTCCGCTATTCGTGGGCGAAACCGCTCCAATGGTCGAGCCAAATCTAACCGTGCCGCCGAAGGTCGTGACGGTATTGCTGTAATCATCCTGCGCGGTGACGGTTACGGGAAAGGGAATGCCCGCGACTTGATTGCCAATCACTGAGAGCGCAAATTTTGCCAGGTCATTCGCAGTCACGGTGAAGCTATTCGAAGCGCCCGTGCGATTATTAGCTGAAGCGAGCACGCGCGTATTGCTTTGCGCTTTGGTGATGTGCATAGTCGCCGTCAATGAGCCGTTGTCCAGGGTCACGCTTTTCGGTGAGATCGTGTGCGTGCTGTCATCCAAAGCCACGGTTTTGTTGTGAAAGCCGGTGACGAGATTATCGAAGGCATCGTGCGCGCGAATGAGCACTTGAAAATTCGCGCCGGCTTTCTGGCTCGTGAGGTTTTGCCCGGTCACGCCGTTGACCAGCGTAAAATGATGAAGTTCCCCGGGCACGATACTAAACGTGGCGGAATTGCCTTTATCAATGGCGACGCCTAAAACGTCCTGCGTTTCAACTTTGATGATATTGCCATTGCTCGCCGCGGTGCGGTTGATCACGATGGAGAAGATGACCCCCGTTGGTGTGCCCGCGGGAACGGAGGTATCGGTGTCGTCGCGGGACAACACCAACACCGAATCCGAAGGCGAGGAAGGCGCAAGTCCGCCGCCCATGTTCAACGCGCCGCCGGCCACGGTTACGAGCGCAAGATTGAACCCCGAAGGAAAAGTTAGTTTGATTCTGCCGTTTTTGGGAATGTTCGTCGCGGGCGTGAACGAAACCGTGTAGGTTGCCAAACCGCCGGCGGTATCGGAAGAGGCTTGCGTCGTGACGTTGGTCAAGGCGCCGGCGTTGGCACTTTCGGCTTGTGAGAAGAGCAGTGCGGGCATAAATAAAATACCCGTACAGAAGAGCGCGCCCCAGAGCCGATAGCGCTGCCCGTGTTGTGCTCGTGCTCTCCCTCTCAACGCGAGGTTATGCTCGCGGGCCGGCTGCTTGAACCCAAAATTAAAATGCATCGCTCGTTCAGATCCGTCAGATGGTGTCGTGCAAAGGTGCAGTGGAACGTAATGGTCGAGATGTGCTAACACTACAACGTTAGTTATTAAACTCGCGCCGCCTTGGATTTGTCATTCTGGAATGAACCTTCCCTCGTGCTCGCGACACAACCTGTTTTGCGAAACGCGCTCAGTGCGAGAGCGGGTTCTTTGAGAATGACAAACGCGTGGAGGGGTGAAACCGTTACTCGCGCTGATTGATATTCTGAAATGCCACACGTTGCTTGGCAAATGCCGCGGCCGCACTTTGCGCCGAGGCGCGCACTTGCAGCGTTACTTCGCCTGTGCTTGCAAAATTTTTCGGGTTGATGATCGCGCCGAGGCGCAAGCGAACGAGTGTGCCGGAAGCAACACTCTGCCCCAAGCCGGAACGCTGCACGCGTACTTTTTGTTTATCGCGCGTGAGCGTGAAGCCGCCGGACATATCCGGCGAGCCGGCGATTTGCAATTGCGACAAATCAAACTCCGCGGGAAACTCGAAGACAAACCCAGCCGAGAGCGTCAAAGTCTCCTGCGCGATGAAGGCGATTTCATACACCGAGGGTTTGCCAGGCGCGGCGTGCAATGCGTGCAGGCGCACCTCGGCAAGCGTCGTGGTTTGCGCCCATAAAGCGCTCGTCAAAATTAAAACCGGCGCGACGCCAGCGGCTAGCGCCTGAAGAATTTTTTTTTTGTCGTTCAACCTCATTGCAGTACGCTCATAAAAATGTCACACCAAACGACCAGAATATGTGGGGGGCTCTCTGCTCGGTTGCGAAATTGCAAGCCGATTACAACACGGACTACGCCATGCTTCAGAGTAGTACAAACGGTCTTTTTGAAATGCGAAATTGTGCGCGCGCCCGCGTTGCGTGTTTTACCAGCTTCGGCTCACAGTGCGACTTACCGGCGCTGATTTTTATAAGCACGCCGGGGCGTAATCTGCTGCGCGCAAACAATGTTTGGCAACTCCACGCAACAATTGCAGCGGCGCGTGCAAAGCAGGTTTAAATCACGTTAGCCGCACGCGTTAAAAAATACAAAGTTCATACCAGTTGAGGGCGTATAGCACGAGGCCTAAATCGGAGAAGAGCTCGAGCGGGAAGGAATGTGGCAGGTTGAAACGACACGTCAAGGCTACATCAACCGCAATAACTTGGCAATAAACTCCAGCGCGTTTTGGTTCAAAAAGAAGAAGGCAAACCCCGTGGTTTGCCTTCTCATATGAAATTCATAACGGTATGGCCAAATCAACGAAACATTGCTTTGATGCTGCCCCAGGTGGCGCGCGCGCTGGAGATAGTGGGGTTCACTTCGATGGTGGCGGTGAAAGTGGACGAGCCGTCTTTATCTACAATCTTCAAGCGGTAATAATAAACGCGGCCCTCGCTCTTAAACACGCTATTGTCTTCGTAGGAATATTCCGTTTTGCCGACCGCAGCGCCTTTGGCTTCCAGAAATTCGAGCTTTTCCATTTCCATTTTGTTCAAGCCCCGCTCGACTTCAAAGCCTTTCAAATTGATTTCGGCTTCGGACGTCCATTTCAGTGTGACTTTATTTCGGCCCGGCTCGCCGCGAAAATCGGAGACGACCGCACCGGCCCACGCCAAGGTCATGCTCAGAATGATGAGGGCTGCAATTCTCAACACGCGTTTCATTTTCAAACCTCGTTTGTTGTTTTAAACCGGCGAAAAGATATGGTTTTAGTTCTGAGAGTCAAGCCTTTTTTCCTCGCATCGCCGTCCGCATTTGACTAAACAAAAAACTTGCCACCCAACTAAGCGCTTAAAGCAGGCAAGGCGGACTGGGTTTGCCTGAGGCTCTAACGATAAATACGATTTTTTCTTGTATCTGGATTGCAAAATCTGGCTTCCATCCTACACTATAAATGGCAATGAACTAAAGACGGACTATTGGACGCAAAACAGTAATAGGGCGTTTGTCGCGAAATCCGTATTATAGTTTTAAGCAACAGGCCAAGCCCGCTCATGAAAAAAATGCACACCTAAAACTCTACAAAGGAGGCACAATGAACAGAAGAGAGCTGTTAAAAGGCGTCGGCGCACTCGGATTGGTTTCCTTGCTGCCGCGTCCACAAGCTTTGAGCGCGGAAGAGAAAGCCGCGATTTTGCAAGCGCCCTCGACTTGCTTTTTAACGCCGCAAGCCACGGAAGGGCCGTATTACTTCGACCCCAATCTCATTCGCCAAGATGTGACGCCAGACACGAAAACGGGCGTGATTAAAACCGGTTTGCCGCTCAATCTCGAAATCTCGGTTATCAATTTCGATTGTGTTCTGATTCCCAATGTGCTCATGGATATTTGGCACTGCGACAAAGACGGCGTGTATTCGGGTTATCCCGGCCAGCCGGGAGGTATCAACACCGTGGGGCAGAATTTTTTGCGCGGCACGCAAATGACCGACGCTAACGGCAAGTGTTCATTTAAAACCATCTACCCCGGTTGGTATCCTGGCCGCGTCACGCACATTCATTTCAAGGTGCGCTTGACTTCCACGACGTATGTCACCTCGCAATTTGCCTTTCCCGATAGCGTCAACACTGCGGTTTATCAAACTCCGCTTTATGCGGCGAAGGGACAAAACTCGCTCACGAACGCGACGGATGGAATCTTTCGCAATCCGAATCCGGAGAATCTCGTGCTCGCAGTCGCGCCCAACACGGCAACGGGCGGCTATGATGGAACGTTTACGATCGGCATCAACGTTTCCACGCGCGTGGGAGATTCCGGCGCCGAGAATCCCGAAGAGTTTTCTTTGCGGCAAAACTACCCCAATCCTTTTAACCCCGCGACGACGATCTCCTATTACTTGCCCAAAGCAGACAAAGTGCGCTTGACGGTGTACGACGTCTTCGGCCGTGAAGTCGCGAAATTGGTTGAAGTCGAAAAAGCCGCGGGCCCACATCAAGTTGCTTTTGATGCAAGCGCGTTGAGCAGCGGCTTTTATCTGTACACGCTCATCGCCGGCAACTTTGCCGCGACGAAAGAAATGTTGCTCATGAAATAAAAGCGCGAAGAGCGAAGGAAGGCAGACTCCTGATGAGTTGTGACGATCAAAATCTATAACAAGGCAAGCCTCCTCACGATGTCATTCAGTCGTGACCTTTTTAAGCACTGGAGTTGGCGCCCAGCGCGAAAAAGGTTTTCTTCTAAATGACATGTTTGAGGGGCGATTCCCGAACTTGAAAATCAAAACTCATTAGCTCCTCGTTTTTTCACCTCACTGCAAAGGCGCAACTTCACCATGAACGACGCAACCCTCCTCCTCCACGCGGGCTTGCCGCGAGCTTTGCAAGGCGAGCCGTTTCATCCAGGCCCGACTTTCGCCGGGGCATATCATCTCAGCGGCGACCCCGTGAGTTCCGCATACACCTATGGCCGCTATCACAATCCCACGTGGACGGCATACGAACAAGCGCTCACGGAGTTGGAGCGCGGCGCGGCGAGCGTCGTCTTCGCTTCGGGCATTGCCGCCGTGGCCGCAACTTTGGGCGTAACGCTCAAAGCCGGCGATGCGCTCGTCATGCCCTCGGATGCTTATTATGCGAGCCGCGTGCTCGCCCAAGGTTTCTTCGCCAATCTCGGTGTGGAAGTTCGGCTCGCGCCCACGGCCAACAATGCGCAGCTTGCACACTTGCGCGGCGCCAAGCTGCTGTGGCTGGAATCGCCGAGCAACCCCGGCTTGGACGTGTGCGACATTGCTCTACTCGTGGAAGCGGCTCACCAAGCGGGCGTGCTGGTCGTTGTCGATAACACCACGCCCACCTGCCTCGGACAAAAACCGCTCACTCTCGCCGCGGATTTTTCGCTCTCTTCTGATACAAAAGCAACGACCGGCCACAGCGATTTGATTCTCGGCCACGTTGCCGTGCGCGAGGCAACATGGGCGGAGAAACTGCGCACGTGGCGCACGCAAATCGGCGCAGTGCCCGGTCCGATGGAAGTTTGGCTCGCGCATCGCTCACTCGCCACACTCGATGTGCGTTTGGAGCGGCAGTGCGAAAACGCGCGGGCGATTGCCGAATTTTTATCGCAGCGCGCGGAAGTAAGCGGCCTGCGCTATCCCGGCTTGCCGCATGATCCTGCGCACGCGATTGCCGCGCGGCAGATGAAATACTATGGCCCGGTGGTGAGCTTCACTTTGCCCTCGCGCGCGTTTGCCGAAAAATTTTTGCGGAACTGTGAATTGATCTTTGAAGCCACAAGCTTCGGCAGCATTCATAGCACGGCCGAGCGGCGCGCGCGCTGGGGCGGCGATCAAGTGCCGGAAGGCTTCATTCGCATGAGCGTGGGTTGCGAAAACGCCGGAGATTTGATTACGGACGTGCGGCAGGCGCTCGATAAAGCCGCGCATTCGTGAACAAAGGCATAGCGCAAGCGTTCTCCCAATGTCATAAACTTTTGGGAGAGGCTCTGTTCCAACCTTGGCTTGGCCAAGGTTTCGCCATCGGTTACGCGAAGACTATCGTCCGAAAGCATTCCACGGCCAAGCCGTGGAAGGAACGCTTCTGAAAAGTTAGCAGCATTGGGCGTCCCGCCTGCCCTGCGCGGGTTAGAGATTTAAATGCAGAAAAAAATCTTGCACCTTCCCCGCGATTTCGGTTATATTCCCTTCCGCGAAAAGCTCGGGTTTGATTCCAAACCCGACAACCTTCCTACCCGATGCTGCGCGCAAATCGACATCACCTTGCGACACCTTTGTGAGCGTTAGTTCAACGATAAATATTTTTTGAAAGCAGGCTCGATATGAAAATGGATTACACGGAGTTTGGTTTTGGCCTATATGAAGAGGACATTAGAAAAGCCGCGCAGCGGTTCAACCTCGATCTCGCACATTTGGAAGTAGAGTTTTTCAGCCCCGGACGGCAGGCGATTCTGAGCGAAACTTTCGGCGAACGCGTGTTTCGCATTCACGTCAGCTTGGAGGAAGGCCGCATCATCGCAGTGAAGCAAACCGCGGGGCCAATCGAGGCCGGCGAAAGCGACATGTTTGGCAAATACAAAACCTTCATGAAATAAGCGGATAAGGAAAATCGATATGCAAAAGTCTTGTGCGTCTTTGTTGCCCGGCTTGATTTTCGGCGTGTTGCTGGGCGCCGTCATCGCCACCGTCTTTTTTCACACCTCGGATACTAGCGAGCCGGCCTCTACGGCAAAGCCGATTGCCGCCACCGTTACGTCATTGACCGCCCAACCTTCCGCCAATGCGTTGTTGGAAGACGAACGCAATACCATTGAGGTGTTTCAAAACTCTTCGCTCGCCGTGGTCTTCATAACCAATAAAGGGCTGCAGCGCGATTTTTTTTCCATGGATGTTTTCGAAGTGCCCCAGGGCAGCGGCAGCGGCTTTGTGTGGGACACGAAAGGCCATATCGTAACCAACTTTCATGTGGTGCAAAACGCCAGATCATTGAGCGTCACTTTGTACGACAACTCGACCTTTGATGCAGAGTTGGTGGGCGCGGAACCGAGCAAAGACGTTGCGATTGTGCGCATCGCTGCGCCGCGCTCTAAATTGCACCCGGTCATTGTCGGCTCTTCCGAAGGCTTGCGCGTCGGGCAGAAGGTGATTGCGATCGGCAATCCTTTCGGGCTTGATCAAACCTTGACCACCGGCGTGGTGAGCGCGCTCGGCCGCGAAATCAAATCCGTGAGCAATCGCACGATTCAAGGCGTGATTCAAACCGACGCCGCGATCAATCCCGGCAACTCCGGCGGGCCTTTGCTCAATTCGCGCGGAGAGCTGATCGGCGTCAACACCGCGATTTACAGCACGAGCGGCGCAAGCGCGGGCATCGGCTTCGCGGTGCCGGTGAATATCGTGCGCCGCGTGGTGCCGCAATTGATTGAATACGGCAAAGTCATTCGCCCCGGTCTCGGCGTGGAGGTGGTGCAGGATTATGTGGCGCAACGTTGGGGCATCGAAGGTGCGGTCATCGCGCGCGTGCAACGCGGCAGCGCGGCCTATCGCGCGGGCTTGAAGGGCTTATCCGAAAATACCTGGGGCGAGTATCGTTTGGGCGACGTCATCATCGCCGTCAACGCTCAACCCGTCAAAAATTTTGACGATCTCGGCAACGAGTTGGAGAAGTATCAAGTGGGCGATGTGGTCAACGTCAAAGTGCGCCGCAACAAAGCGGAGACGACGGTGAAGGTGACGTTGCAGGAAGTGGAGTGATAAGTGCAGGCAGAATGATTCATCGGCAGAATGATTTCAAATCATTCTGCCATAAGCTTTCGGGGTTTTTATTGGGGGTGTGAACCGCTAATCTTGTCGTCCTACAAGCTAAACTTCGCTCAAAGCGCCATCGCTTTTCTTCACCCGATCTCAAAACTTCACCACCTCCCCAACCTTTATCTCGTTCCGTTCGAACCATCCCGCATTCACTTCCAACACATAGGGCACCGGCGTTGGCGATTGGTAGCTCTTCGTTTCATCCAACGGCGTCATGCGCTGAATGGCGATGATCTTGCCGTTCGCGTCGATGAACGCAATGTCCAAAGCGATGAACGTATTGCGCATCCAGAAAGATTGAATCTGCTCTTCTCCAAACACGAAGAGCATGCCTTGGTCTTCGGGAAGCTGGTCGCGATACATTAAACCGCGCATGCGCTCTTCGTCGTTTTGCACGATCTCGACGTGCAACGGCGTCGCGCCAACGAGAATCATGGGCGTTGCGGGAGCAGAAGCTTTCGAGGCTTGCATGTGGGAGTCGCTATCTTGGGGTAAGCAATAACACAGCAGAAATGCCAGGACGGGCGTCATGCACGCAAAATGTTTTTTCATGAACAAAGCTTTCTTTGTTTTAGAGCGCGTTTGAAAAGTCCCCCCTTGAGGGGGGTTCGGGGGGTGTCGCTCGGTGCCGTTATCAGCAGGTTGAAGTGCGTGTTGAAAAGAACGCTAGCAGTGAATATAAATTTGAATAGCATTGCCAGCCTCAAAAACACCCCCTAACCCCCCTCAAGGGGGGAATAGCCAGGTGCTCTATTTTCCAAATACGCTCTTAGAACAAATGACGGCGTCGCCTCTCAACGCGGCGCGAGTATAACAATAAATCCTTCCACGATCAAGCTTCTTGCCCAAAATCATTCTCCCGAAAAATCATTCTGCCACAAGCCGGTAGAATTTTATTCTGCCTTTGAACGGCCAAACGCTTTTCCTCCGGCAACATTTGTTTTGATTTCCTGTAAAACCGAGTGTATTTTCTCACCGCATGATTAGTCCCGGCACATTCGTTGGACAAACGGAGAACGCATGAACTCAAAGGCTCTTTCTCGTAATGCCCTCTTACTTTTGGCTGCGCTTTGCAGCCTTGGCCTGGTTGCCTATTTGATGCCTCGTTTGAATCCCTTTTTTGCGGGCAGTCCGCAAATTACACGCGGCCAGGCGCGGGCCGTGGTTGATCGCGCGTTGCAACAACAAAACTGGAA
>Ga0247727_10006278_pt1 | contig 23472 bp, 25 predicted proteins | sample WisWelCaveWW1625_FD_202498 | JGI IMG/M metagenome (GOLD analysis project Ga0247727, IMG submission 202498) | Biofilm microbial communities from Wishing Well Cave, Virginia, United States - WW16-25 | ecosystem: Environmental > Aquatic > Deep subsurface > Groundwater > Cave microbial mat | place...
GGGTCACCGCTTTGAGTTCGTCCGGGCTTAGGAAACCGGCTGGGGCCGTCTTGTCGATAACACCGTCCTTGCTCTTGAAATGGTTAATCGCCCTCTGCAATTCATGCGCACTCGGCTCAGCCAGAAAAGTCAATGCCTTCAGTATCGGACTGGTGCGATTCTGGATGCGGATCGACTTCGACTCCAAGATCCCGTAATAATCATCGTCGCCCAACTCATTAACCAGCGCCTGTTTCACCTCAGCAAGCTTGTCATCCTCCAGCAGCCGTTGCGCCTCTCGAGTGGAGAGCAAGGCGCGGATGCGTATCACTTTCTCGGTATCGCTTAGCGTATGATCCTCGGTCAGGGCGGCGATCGTCGCCAAGGTCTTTACTACTCCAGTGTCAAGGTAGGCGACCAGCGTTTTCAGCGACTCGTTGCGCTGCTCCCGGCGGGCATAACATTGTTCTTTATGCTCGCGCTGTGCGCTGTTTTGAAAACTTTGCAAACTGGCGAGCAGGACATCGACCAGGTTATCCTGGAGCCGGTAATACTGATGGGCGATAAAAGCGACGATGTGAAGATAGCGGTCCGGCTCGTCGCGACGAGCCAGTTGAAAGATCTTGGCTTTGATGACGCCGTGGGCAAAGTACTGGATACTGTCTTGGTTAAGCGCCAGCCCATCGAGCACGGGTTTGAGCGATTGATAAAGCTTTTCAACTAAATCAAGATCCGCCACACGCTCCTTGACCTTCGACGGCTTGGTCGATTGCGAGAGTTTCTTCATCAACGTCAGTTTATAGGCGCTAGTTTTCCCAGGCGCCGCAGCATCGTCGTCGGTTTCTTGAATCAAAAGAGCATCCAACAATGCCCGCATCTCATCCGTCAGCGTCGCTTCGACAATGGCAACCAGCGTCCGGTTATGACGATTGATCGCCCATAAGATCAGTGAGGCAAGTCGGAAATAGACGGGGACTTCCACCTTCTCTCGAACGAGCACCTCGATGCAGCGCGAGAAGAGCAGATGAGGCTTGAGATGAGAGCGCACCAGGCGCGCGAGTTCCTCGACCAGCAATGCCTGGCCGTGCGGCTTAAAGGGCCGAAAGCCGTAGAAGTCTAAAATCAATGCCTGATGCCGTGACATGGTCTGCTTGTCGTAGTCGGCAAGATTGACCTCCTCCATCCTAATCGCTGCCCGTTCAGCCACGTAGCTGATATCGCGTGGCCGGAACGTGTGGACAGGATAGAATCGATGGGTCGCTTTGAAGTAGCCACAACTGACTAGGAAACAGAGTTGATTGGTGGGTGTACGCAGGCCTGCGGCGATCAGCTCGATCGCCACCGGAAAGTCGAAGTTGCGTTTGCGCTCCACACTGTTGAACATCGGCGGTGACTCGAAGACTTCCCGCTCGACACTGTTCAAGATCTTCATCCGGGGCATAAGATGATTCCTTATTGTGTAATGGTGTGGCGGAGTATAGCATTTCGCAGAATGCCCAGAGAGCGAAATATTTCGTGCATTTGGCATTGATTTGCCTCTGCTTTGGGGCTAAAAGTAGTCCTTTATGCGTACTCCATCTGGAAAAGCGAAATCAAGCAAAACGCTCAAAAGTCTGATCGCCGAAACTGCGAAACTGTGGCGCAGGCATCATCTCACTTATGACCAGGCGCGCTATGTGGCGAAGGAAGTAAGAAGCTCTCTGGAGATCGAGCGGACGAAGACCCGTAAGCGAGTTGTCGAACGGTTGTCACGTGAGGAAGAGAAACGGCTGATTCAAGCCGCGTATCGAGATAAAAGCGAGCATGGGCTGCTCATCAAGACTTTATTTCAGACCGGCACGCGCGTTTCTGAGTTCATTAACATCCGCGTGCGTGACTTCTTCTTTGATGAAACGATGATCCTGATCCATAAGGCCAAAGGCGGCAAGAGCCGCTATGTGCCCATCTTGCCCGACCTGGCGCAGGAACTGCGCACGCATCTGGGAGATCGAGCCACCGGCTACCTGTTTGAGAGCAACCGCAACCTGCCGTACTCGGCACGCCGCGTGCAGCAGATCGTCAAGGAAATAGCGGAGAAAGCAAAGATCAAGAAGCGCGTCTATCCGCACTTGTTGCGCCATTCGGTCGCAACGACCTTGCTCGAGCGCGGAATGCCGATCGAGCAGATCCAGAAATTCCTCGGTCACTCGAAGCTTGAGACCACACAGGTCTATGCGGAATCCACGACAGAGATGATCAAAGAAAGTTATCGGAAGGCGCTGGCCGAGTGAATTGTGCCTGTCCGCGAGTTGCTGTCGCACTATGACAATGACTCCATGTTGGGCGGCTTCCAGCATACTCGTAACTGAGGAAAGATATAGCGCATGGCCAAAACAATCCTAGTGTTAGCGGCAAATCCTAAGAATACGCCACCACTTCGCCTTGACCAAGAAATTCGAGAAATTGATGACGGTCTACAAAGGGCACAGAAACGCGACGAGTTCGTTCTTACAGCGGTTTTCGCTCGAATGAGAAGACGATCTCAAGATTTTGCCCAATATTCATAGGGGTTTTAAGCTTTTCTATTCCCATTCGAGCGAAAACCGCTGTAAGCAGAAATTGGCGGTTCGCTCTATAGATGTCCGTCGAGCTGTGCTGGATTACAAACCGAATATCGTGCATTTCTGCGGACATGGTTCAGGTGAAGAAGGCATAGCGTTTGAAGATGAAAGCGGGCAAGCTAAACTCGTAGGCACGGATGCGTTATCAGGCTTTTTTGAGCTATTTGCTGCCAACTTGGAGTGTGTGGTTTTAAATGCTTGCTATTCAGAAGTGCAAGCGGAAGCGATAGCGAAACACATTCCTTATGTAGTAGGTATGAAGAGGGCAATTGGAGATGCAGCCGCAATAGAGTTTGCCACTGCATTTTACGACGCTCTGGGCGCAGGAGAATCGTTTGAATTCGCGTTCAAACTGGCCTGCGGGCGAGTATATCGGAGTATTTGACGCCCGTATTGAAAGCAAAGGAGCGTGTTGGCGCAACAGTTGAAAATCAGCCACGATTGGATCCTGTCAAACTGATTCTTGCTCGTCAGACAACTCTTTCATCTGAAGATATCTCAAGCGTCAGGGAATATTTAAGCGGGCCAGTGTCACCAGAGGAAAGATGGGATGTTATCAGAAAGCTAGGCAAACCAGGGTCAACCAATGTTATTCCTCTTCTTCAGGAAATCATCCGCGAGTCACACGACTACAACTCAAGGTACTTGGCTACTGTTGCTTTGGGTGAAATCGGTCCCACTGCTCAAACAGCACTCCTAGAAGCCTTGGGGCATACCGAACCCTCAGTAAGATGGACTGCCCTGCAAAGCTTATCCAAATTGCCTTCATCCCCTGCGATTATTTCTAGGGTTCGAGAAATTCTTAAAAACGATAGTGAATGGCTTGTACAGTCGAACGCAATTGATACTCTTGGAGAACTGAACGCTGCCGAAGCTGTAGGTGACCTTATTTCGCTTTTGCACAGCAGCCCTGTATGGGTTCGGAAGAGCGTGGCTCGAGTATTGGGAAAATTCAACTCTTCTGAAGTGAAGGCTGCTTTGCGTCATACCGTCTTAAATGATCCTGAGCAGGAGCCGCGACTTTGGGCAATTGAGTCTTTGGCTGAATTGAAGGATGTAGACACCATTTCGATTTTGGCGACTTTGAGAACTGATGACCCTGATGAATATGTCCGTAAGGCTGCCGCAAACGCCTATTTCCGCACCAAAAATTGGACACAAGGAGCACTATCAATTCAACCAATTCAACTTCGCTCACAAATGCTATACGAACTGGGATTTGATGATGGTATCAAGAGAGTAAAAAAGGGGGGCTTCTTTAACTCAGACCATAATAAACAGGCCAGGGGAATACTTCACCAGTACGAAATGGTTGAGCGTCAAGGTCAGAAGCTGGTAATTGACCATACAACCGGTCTTGCTTGGCAACAATCTGGTTCGCCAAACCCAATGGCATATCCAGATGCTGAAAAGTATGTTGACGCTTTAAATGGTCAACGATTTGCTGATTACACTGACTGGCGCTTACCAACACTCGATGAAGCAATGTCTCTGATGGAGCTTGAAGAAAAAAACGGTGATTTACATATAGATTCAGTGTTTGATGGAACCCAGACAATGATATGGACGGCAGATCAATCTGGTGGTGAAGTATGGGAAGTGCATTTTTTCAATGGCACTTGCGAGATTTATCCACAGGGTCGTCATTACTATGTCCGTGCAGTGCGTTGAAACGCCGCCCAACCTCAGCGTACATTTGTGTCCCAAATTGATACTGTGGCGGCCCAAAGTGTCGAGGGTTGGAAAAAATCCTGTGAGAGTTTACGTACCTTTGTGCAAGTTTAACCTCAGTTGGGCGAGAAAGAGCGTGAGCGTTTGCCGCTGTGGTTATGACTGGCGGCGCATCCGCTCGCCGGTGATTGGCGATGAGGAATTAGTGGCTGCGCGATGGATTTCCTCGATCTGGCGGGGGAGGAACGAGAAGAGCTTCCGGCTCGGAGAGGCGACAGCCTCTCCACTCGCCTGGGAGGGGCCTGCCGTGTATCCGGCGGCTCTCAGCGCTTTGATGGATGCGTGGCTATATTTAAGGAAGGGAGTCCGGTTACAGCCGACAACGGAAAATGAACTCTGTCATTGCACGGTGGCGGCTGTCGCTTCCGCCCTGGATGACTGGCCGGAGGGCTTTTTCAGATTCTTTGATCAGTTCGACGATCCGGCGTTGGAGAATTGGCAGCGGGCCTGGTTCGGCCATCGGAGCGGCAATCTGAGCGAGACGCAGGGCTGGTTGCTGGCGGCCGCAGCACTGGAAGAGTATCTGGAAGTGCGATGGGCCGGCGCTCAGGTCCCTGCAGTTCCGAAGCGATTCCTGAGCAAGCAAGAGGCAGGCCAGCATCTCGGTCTGGGTGTAAACCTCATCGACTCCCTGGTGGAGCAGGGCCGCCTCAGAAGCCTCCGTGGCGTTATCAAGAGAAACATCTCGTGGATTGATTACCGGAGTCTCAAAAGATTGCGGCAGGAGATCGAGAGTATGCTGACGGTGTCCCAAGCCGCTGCCGACCTTGGGATTGGCTCGAGACAGTTCAGGGACCTGGTGCGCTACGGATTCCTGTCACCCGAGAGCAGTCTCAGGTTTGACCGAGCGGATGAACCGAAATTCAGCCCCAAAGCACTGACCGCCTTTCTTCACCGCCTCAGGGGTCTCGTTACCCTCCCGGACGAAGGTCGCGACGAATTCCGCGTCGTCTCCCTCAGTCGAGTGGCGGATCATTTGGAACTGCACGAACTGAGCTTCGGGCAGTTTGTGCAAGCGATATTTGCAGGGTTCCCTCTGCCTGTGATCGAACGAGAAGCTTCATCCGGAAGGTTATCGCGATTCTGGTTCCGCGCCGACGAGATCAATCAGTATCTCAATTCGCAGTTTGATCCGGACAAAAGGCCGGCCGCTCCTCTCTATACGTTGCCATCGCTGAGAAGGGTGGTGGAATGGCTTGACGGGAAACAGGAGGACGGCGATAACCGCTTCTATCGTCCCTCTCAACAACCGCTCAATGCCACCAACTTGAAAGAGAGCTTCGGCAGAATTTACGCCACCGATCAGTTAAGAAGGATTATGCAATCGCTGGGCTGGCCGCAGGATTGATCGTGATTGCGTAAGTCGGAATGTGTATGGGGACTGATCAAGAAAAGACCAGGTTATGGTCGAAAAAGTGACCGTAGGACCACTTTATGCCATAAAGACAGACCAGGTTATGGTCGAAAACGCCGGCAAGTTGTTGATTCTACGTTGGGCTAGGATCAGGTTATGGTCGAACTGACATAATTCGGAGGAGACCCGCCGCGCCTATCGCCGGGTGACGCGTGAATTCTTCCGGTATTTCAAGTGGCGGCATCCGAGCCTGATCTCCAGCGAGCAGATCGCCGAATGGCGCGACAAGCTCAAAGAGGCCGGCCAGAAACCCGCCACGGTGGTCTTCAAGCTCTCGGTGGTGCGGTCTCTCTATGAATATCTGCGCGACGAAAAGATCGTCCCGGCCAATCCGGCGGTCGCGCGCAAGGTTCCGCCGCCGGCGCTGAAGGAAGACTTGCGCGGGCGCTGTCTGTCCACAGAGCACGTGCGACGCCTGCTGGCCGGACCTGACCGGTCGCGTACGGATGGAGCGCGGGATTACGCGCTGATGCTCTTGATGCTCAAGACCAGCCTGCGTGTGAGCGAAGCCTGCAGTTTGCGGGAATCGGGCGTCAGTTGGAGTCACGGGCGGTGGTTGCTGACGTTCAAGGCCAAAGGCGGGCGCGAGCGCAAGATTCCACTGCCGAAAGAAGTCAAGGAGGCGATCGATGAATATCTGAAGCTCGATCGCGACCGGCGTCGCAACCTTCACTCCGGCGGGCCGGAGGCCTTCATCTTCCAGCCCACGGTCAACTATCGCACGTTGGAGTTCAATAAATCGCTCTCGCCGACGCAGGCCTGGAAGATTGTCCGCCGTTGGGGGGATTACACGGGTGTGGGGAAGGTCTCGCCGCATGACCTGCGGCGCACGGCGATTACGCGGGCGCTCGACCAGGGACTCTCCCACCGGCAGGTGCGTATGATGACCGGGCACAAGAGCCTGGAGATGGTCCTGCGCTACGACCATCACCGCGAGAGTCTGGAGCTGAACGCCGTCAACTTTCTGGATTATACCGAGCCGCCTCCGCGCATAGGCGACGACGCCCGAGAGGAAAAAGACAATGAGCGGGCCGGAGGAAAAAGCAGGGAGTGAGCGACAGCCGCCGGCAGCGGTTCAGGATGAAGACGCGCTCGATCGGGGGCTGCTGCAATATCCGCTGGCCGAGCGCGACGCCTGGCGGGCCGAGGCGCTACGGCTGGCGCGGATCGTTTCCGAGTACGCCCGGATCAAACCCAAACGCCATCGTGATCCCCAGACAGGCAGGTACGAATTCACGTCGGAAGTCAGGCGGTTGTGTGAGCAGGCGCGGTGCAGCGAGGCGGTGATTCTGATGCGCGAGCCGCATCGCGCCCGCGGCGTCTCGCCGCACACGCTCGACGACTGGCTGCGGGAGTGGCGTAGCGGCGGGTTGGCGGTTTTTCTGCGGCGGCCGCACAGCCGGCCCGATCCGCAGCAGGACCATCGCTGCGCGGCGATGTCGGCCGCGGCCGTGGAATACATCAATGAGAACTGGCGCCGATTTCGGAGTCCGCGCTCTCTCTATCGCGCGTTGCGGGAGGAAGCTGACAAGCGGGGCTGGACGCTGCCGAGCGAATCCTGGCTCTACCGGCGTTGGCAAGAGATGCCGGAGGTCGTTCGCGTCGCGGTGCTCGAAGGGAAGTCGGCGTATGAGTCCAGATGCGCGCCGTATGTCCCGCGCAACTACGAAGACCTCGAAGCGTTGCAGGTGGTCTGCGGCGATCATAGCGAACGCGATGTCACGGTGCTCGTCGAAGGCAAAGACCTGGCGCGTCCGTGGCTGACCGTCTGGCAGGACTTGCGAACGGGGCTGATCTGGGGGTTGTATCTGGGCCTCAAGCCATCCTCGGAGGCCGCGCGGCTCGCTTATGCTGACGGCGTTCTGAACTTCGGCGCGCAGCCATTCGCGCGTCCCGCTGATGACTTCCACAGCTATATCTACACGGATCGCGGCAAGGATTACTGCTCGCACGATTGGCAGGGAAAGCTGATCCAGGTTCACGAGCGGGCGATGAATCCCGACACGGAGATGGAATGCCATCTGGTCGAACGGCGGGTCGGCGTGCTGGAGGAGTTCGGCGTGAGGCGTTTGCTGGCGCGAGATGTACCGCCGTCATCAACTTTTCCTTTCCAGGCAGCCTCCGAGTCTCCCTTCATTTCCTTCGATGAATACCGGGAGAAGCTGAAAGAGTTCATTGAGCGTTGGCACGGGCAGCCGCACGAGCGAGTCACTCTCGGCGCGCGGCGCGTGATCCCGATCGAAGAGTTTCGCCGGCTCTACACCACGCAATATGTGATCAAGCCGGAGGACGTCGCGCTGGGGCTGCTCAAGAAGGATGGCCGGACGGTCACGAAAAATGGCGTCTACTGCTTTCGGCGGGATTGGAATTACTGGAACCCGGTTTTCTCCGGGATGAAGCAGCAAAAGGTCGAGATTCGTTTCACGGAAGGAGACTATCGGCGAATCTGGGTGGTCCTTCCGGACAAGACGGTTGAGGAAGCGACACTGGTCACGCCGACGCCGTTGCTCAATCCGAATCAGGAGACCTTGCGGTTGGTGTCGCGCACGCGGCAGCAGGAGAAGAAGCTGATTGATGAGTTCCAATTGCTGGCGCAATCGCAACTGCGCGGCGAAAGCGTGGAGGATCGAGTCAATCAGCGACTTTCGGATTTGCCAGACAGCGTTGCCGCGCCCATCCCGGCGCCTCAATCCACGGTTTACCGGATGAGCCGGTTGAATCGGCGTCCGTTGAAAGCGGTATCCGCGGGAACATCCGTGGAGATGGACGAACCGACGGAACTTCCTGTTGCGCCCCCCATCTTCAATGATGTTCCCGCGCTCAAGGTCAGTGAATTCGATGAATAAGAAGAAGAGGCTGCCACATTATCCAGTTGCGCCCGGCAGCCTGGCCGAGATGACGAGGGATAAGGAATTGGAACGGCGGGAACGGCGCATTCGGCGACTACTGACGTTGGAGGAATTGATCCGCCTGAACCGGCGCGTGGATGAGTTCAGCGAGGGCCGGTTCCCGCCAGAATCGAAATTGGAGGTCGGCCTGGAGCGGGCGGCCCTTTGGAGGTCGGCCTGGAGCCGGCGGCCCTGGGGCGGGTCCTGCAATTGATGATGGAAGACGCGCTGCGGCAGCGCGACTACCGGCGGCGCGGGAAGCCGGAAGATCTCAGGAGGCTGCTGCGGGAATCGCAGGAGAACGTGCGGAAACTCCGGGAGCTGCCCGCGAAGATCGCCGCCATTGTGAGCCAGACCTACGTCGAGTTGGGCGAGGGCGCGCCACTCACCGATGACGAAGCACTGCATCTGATTCGGGAACGCCTGCTCGATTGTGACGAGCGGATCATAGACGGCCAACGCGCGCATGGCGTGGCGCTGGTCCGTGCGTGGCGAAGAAGGGAGAAACGCGATGTCCACTGAGACGATTACGGAGATCAGTGTGCAGCCGGCGTGCGACGAGACGCTGCGTAGATGGCTGGCCGATTACATTGTCGCGCATCCGGGGCACACGACAGCGGTTCTGGCGCGCGCCGATTCATCGGGATGTCGCGGCGCGCGTTGGACGCGTATTTGAATGGGCGCTACTTCCTGCCGCGCGAGGAGGGCGGGGAGGGAGGTGATCCGGCGAGTTCGCGCCTGGAGCCGGCGATCCGCGCCTTTCGGTCGCGCGTGCAGAGTTTGGAGCAGCACGGCTACCTGGGGACTTTTGTCGAGACCGGAGCCTGGAAATATCTGCAACACGCCTGCGACACGGCCATCAACGAAAATGCGATCGTGGTCGTGTATGGCCGGCCCGGTGTCGGCAAAACGCGTTGCCTGATGGAATATGCCTTGCGCCGGATAGAGACGCAGCCGATCTCGATCATGTGCTCACCGAACACGACGCCATACTCTTTCGTTAAGCGCCTGGCGCATCTGGTCGGCGCCGCGGTGCGGCAGCAGACGCACCTGACGGAGGAGGAGATCATCGGCAAGCTGAACCGGTCGCCGAAACCGCTGTTCATCGATCAGGCCAATTACCTGGATGAGAAATCGCTCGGCACGCTTTGCTTCCTTTGGGAACGACAGCACCTGCCGATGGTTCTGACGGGCACGAAACATCTCTATGACACCTTCTTCCAATCGAAGCTGACCGAGGAAGTGCGCGGACAACTGAGTTCACGGATTGCCTTACATTATCTGCTGCCGGAACTGAGCCAGAGTGAAACGCGGGCGATTCTCCAGCGAGCGTTGGGCGAAGATGCGACGGAGGACGTGATTGCGCTGATTCACAGCGTGACGGGTGGCGTCTTCCGGGGCGTGGATATGATGGTCCCGCGGCTGCTCGAACTGAAGCAGCGCAACGAGACGAAACTGGCGGACGGAAACGTGAAGATGCAGGACCTGGTCAAGACCGCCGCCAGCCGTCTGATGATCTGAGGCGAGACCTCGGTAAATATTGTGAAGAACTTCGGTAAATTATGTGACGATCTACAGCGGGCCGCACTTGAAGAGGATGCGGGAGATTCAGACTGATGGGAATAAGATGGGAATAAGAATGAAGGTTTTACGGAATGATTCCTGGGTTGCGATGGACCGCAATGTTGGAACGGGAGATGGTGACCAACGCGTCGTTGCGGGAGAAAGCCGCCGGAAGGCCGCTCCGCTCGCTTGCCAGACCTCACCTTCCTCGTAACTCGTCAGAGATATATAATTGAATCGTTGCCTTCTCTATGTAAGGCGATGAAAGGAATAGCTTATGTCGAACCTTGCGTATGACACCGTGCTGGACCAGGTACTGGCGCTTTCCCCAACGGATCGGGTGCGTCTGATCAATCAACTTGCAACCCAAGGTCCTAACCTTGTAACCGATCCGTCCGGCCCGGCTACTGATCCAAATTCTGATGCGGTGAAATATCTCGTTCCACAACATCCGAACGCGGACTGGATCAGTCCGATGGTATGGCTGCGAACAAACCGTGAACGCTACGAGGGGCAATGGGTCGGACTCGATGGCGGGCGTCTGGTCGCACATGGGGCAGAAGCCGCTGATGTTTTCGCTGCTGTGCGCGCCGAGGGAGTGGCGCTCCCATTCATTACCTTCATTCCTGACGCGTCCCAGGAAAACGGCGTACGGGTCTTCGACTTTTTCTGAATATGACCTCGAATCTTGTCGAATTTGACGTCGTCTACAATTATTCCGATCGGGGTGAGGGGATCGAGATTCCATTGGTGCTCAATGCGAATGGCCAATCAATGATGACAGCCGGTTTTATTGATACAGGGTGCGCTGCCTGTCTGTTCAGCAACGAGATCGGCAGGGATTTGGGGATCGACATAGAAAGCGGGGAGCCTGCTGTTTTCAGGTCAGGAGCCGGCGGCTCCGTGCAGGCGTATGGCCACCCCGTTGTATTCGAGTTTCTGGGCATCGCTTTTGAAACCTTCGTCTACTTCGCAAAATACACGGGACTCCAGCGAAACCTTCTCGGACGCATTGGGTTCCTGCGAAAGCTGCGATTTGGACTGATCGAGTATGACACCACAGCGCTGTTTTCCACCTTGAATTGAGATGCGCACGAAAGGGGAAGACGAGCGGGAGTTGGTGTCGCTCACCGGCATTGATGGAAGAGTATGAAAGAGCCAGGATTGTCGAAGGGGCCGGTGTCATTACTTCTATCGTGTCTGATCGCTTTTGTGGGCGTCGCGCACGCTCAGGTTGCCGCGCCTTCATCCGGCGCCGCTCGTCCAAGTGGGCAGGAAATGGCCACACTTTCCTTCGAAGACCCCGTCCGCGTCGGCGGTCCCATTTGGGTGCATGTCGAGTTGCCAAAGGGGCGCGGGGCTCTCGTTCAGTATCCCGTTGGCGTCGAACCCGACAACCTGGGTTGTCACGGGTTCGAAGTGCGCCGGAACGGTGAACTCCTGCCGCGCATCGCGCTGCGCCATTCGGGTGGAATGGCCGGGGGCTTAGTTGCAGCAACATCGGCATCCCCGGACATCCGATGAAACATCCCGGCCGGCTGCCGCTTCATTTGCAATACCGGTTTGAGACGCCAGGCGTTTACGAGGTCCGCTACACGCGCAAGGCGGGCCAGTTCGGGCCGCGCAGCGCCGACACGCTCTTCCGCTCTTCCGCTCCGCCTGGACCCGGATGGAAGTTCAACCTGCCGCTGCTCCCACTAACATCGGAGCCCTTCCACAGGACCCGGCTGACATCCTGAGCGATTTCCTTCCCGGCATCCTGGGATTCCCGGATCGGGACCGGCTCCGGGTGGTCCTCGAATATCTCTATCACCCCGAGGAGACCGTACGGCAATACGCCGGCTTTCGGTCTCGATTATTGGCCGGATGATGAAATTCAGCGCCGCCTGAGCGAACTTGCGCGGACGAAGGGGCTAAGCGATGTCATTGTGAATCGAACGCTGTCGGCGTCCCCGTCGCTGGCGGAAGCGGCGCTTTCCCATCTTCGGTCGGACAACCCGATTCTCGTGCGCGGCGCCGTCGCCGCTGCATCGCGAGTGCTTTTCTTTGATAACGACCGGCTCTTCTCCAGCGCCGCCAGGTCAAAGGCGGAAAACGCTCTCCTTGCGGCATCCGAACATGTGGTTCGTGTAGGGGACGGACAGACCATCATCAATTTCATCTCGGCTCTCGGCGGCATACAAAACGAACGCAGCCATCGGATTCTGTGGGAGTTTGCGCGGCAGCACGTGGCTTACGGTCAGGCTCTCATTGCCATTACCTGGCACAAAAACGTGAACGACTTGCCGCGTCTTGCCGCGATCCTCGACGCGCCCGTGACCGGCGACCCGCTCAGCCCTGAATTATCGTCGTTGCCTTATGCGCTTCGTAATGCCTATGGGGCGGCAGCCTTGCCGATCCTCGAAGACGTACTGAAGAAATCCGGCTATGTTTGGGTCCGAACGAATTGCGCGCGTGAACTCATTCTCGAAAACCGTCCGAGCGGGTTCGCATTTGTCGCCGACGCCATCGAGCAGGATCGGCGATATAAGCGCGAGATGATCGCGCTCGTCCTGGAACGATTTCCCGAATTGCGCGGCGCGGACGAGGCTGCGGTTCTGGCTTTTCTAAAGCAGCGCGCCATCTGATTCCATCCCGTGTCGCGCGCCGCCGCGCGGATGTGACGCGTGGATCCGGTCAAGACTGCAAACCTTCCACTACGGAACGAACGGGTTCTTCACGGCCCGCTTCGCTTTCAAAGAATTCGCAGCCCTGATGCTCGAAGGTCAGCAGCCCGGCGCGCGGGCTGCGCGGATTGGCGCAGACTCCCCAATCAGCGCCCTCCTTGCCTTCGAGCAGCACGTAGTGCCGGCATCCGCAGGAACAGTCGGCGGAGTTGCGCAGCCTGATCCCATAAGGCGCAAAATCCGTCGGCCGTTGTATGCAAACCAGATGGAGTTGGTTGTGCAGCGAAAGGCCCGGCGGGATGTGAATATCGCTCTCGATCTGCGCCGCTTGAACCTCCGCCAGGCGATGCTCCTGATCGTCGCGATGAGAGGCGAGCGGCGCGAACGGGGAGAGGCTTTCGTCATAGGCCTGGTTCAGCCGCAGTAATGCGGACGCGTCGAGCGTCGCACTGACCATCCCACGCTCGTGACTTGCGCCGAAGCGAATTTCGTAATGCCCGTCTTGCGGCCCCGTCTTGAAGACGGAGCCGACATCGCCGCGCCGCAATTTCCGCTCCGGCAGTTCTTCAAGCAGGGCGACCAGATCATGTACCTTGAGTTTCATGGCCAAATTTCTCCTCGACTTTCTTCTCGATTCGTTTGTAGTAGATGCTTTCCCAATCGGGCATTGAGATGAGTTTGAGCTTGCCGGCGGCTTCATCCCAGACGGCCCACCCCTGGCATTTCTCAGAGAGGTAGCGAGCCTGTTCGCCTTCCGGCTTGAGCCGGTCGCTCATTCCCATCGCGGCTTCCCACAATTGTGAGGCCGCTTCGTGCGACCAGCTTGTGGCGAAATACTCGCGTGAGAAATGGCCGAGCAGCAGGATCAGCAGATCCGCCGCGACTTTTCGTTCGTCGAGGTTGAGCAGGACCTTCGCTGTGCTGCGCTTCGCGCAGTTCCTTGATCGCCGCCAGAACAGTTCGCTGGCGTTCCCGCTCGTGGCGGTAATGCTCCATACCACTTTTGATTTGCTCCTCGCGCGGATCATCCGCCCCGCCGTACACGAGCAAACCGCAGAGGCTGGCGAGGCCCGCGCGATCCGGATTCTCGCGCAGCAATTTTTCGTGGCAGGCGATGCGCTCGTCCACATCCGCCTCGACCATTGCGAGCAGGTCTTCGTCCATGTGGTTGACGAGTTCGAGCCGTGCGCCGCCCAAGGGACGGATCGTCTCCCAGATCGAAATCGGAATGGAGATCATCACGCGCCCGTGGCTGGCTTCAAACTCTGTTGCCTCCAACTCCAGGTACACGTGATTGTCGTCTGCGACCTCGTGATAGAGATGAAAATTGTCTCCATAGGCGATCGTTGCTTTCGTGGACATGTTGCCCTCCCTTCAAAAGGCGGCGTTCAGATGGGAATCGCCGCGCGTGATTGAACGCGGTCAACGCTCGCCTTCTCTCGGATCGTGTTGTGGATTGGAGATTCGGGGAGCGAGAGACCGCCCCCCGCTCGATTAGTGATGCCGAGTTGAAAATTTTCGTCGGCGAATCAGGCAGGTGACGAGCCTGGAGCCGGCACACGACCACGGTTGCGCCGGCTCGCTTGCCAGACGCCTCGATTTCGTGATCTGTGACATAGTTCCGAACATCGTTCTTGAAGTCATTGGGTTCCGTGATTCCAAATATTTGACCGCGCAAGCGTAGCCGACGCGGCATTTCAGTGTCAAAACAAAATTGAAGCAAGATCACTTGCCCGTGAGTGGCGGGAACTTTTCCGGCGGACGGCGATGTCGGGTCGCCTGCTCGTAGGTGTACGCGAACCGGATCAGCGTCGGCTCGCTGAAAAGCCTGCCCAGAAATGTCAGGCCCGCTGGCAGGGAATCATACGTGAAGCCCATCGGCACGGTGATCGCGGGGAAACCGGTTTGCGGCGAGAGGATCTGGCTATTGTCGCCCGCGGAGCTTTGCAGATCGCCTACTTTGCGCGGCGCGTTGCTCCACGTCGGGTAGATGACGGCGTCGAGCCGGGCCTGCTCCATTGCTTTGAGGACCGCTTCGCGAAACGCGATGTTGCGCGGCTCGCGATACAAATCCTGGCAGGGCGGTTCCTTCGGCGGCGTCTGGACGGCCCGCTTCAGTCGGGCTTCGATGTAGGGTGAATACAGTCCTGACGCGACAACCTCGGTCAGGGTTTTGTATTTGGCCTTCTCGCTGAGCGAAGCCAAGTAGTTGTTCACGTCGTAATGAAACGTATCGCACCAGATGTTCCGCGTCAGTTCGTCGTAGTTCGGGATGTCAAAGGGATCCACGATGACCGCGCCCTGCGCCTTCAAATCCTCGATGGCCTTCGCCATTAGCGCCTTGATCTGCGGATCGGTCGTCGCCGCATCAATGTAGCGGCGAAACACGCCCAGCCGCGCGCCCTTCAAGCCGTCGCGCCGGAGAAACTGCGTGTAATTTTTCGGCGCCTTGCCTTCGGACAACTTGGTGACCGGGTCCGCCGGATCGTAGCCGGCGATAACTTCGAGCACGCGGACGGCGTCTTCCACGGTGCGCGCCATCGGGCCGCCGATGTCATTGCGCAGATAGAGCGGGATGATGCCGTCGCGACTCGCAAGGCCCATCGTCGAGCGTATGCCGACCAGCGCGTTGTGCGAAGACGGCCCGCGAATCGAATTTCCCGTGTCGGTGCCCAGGCCCACCGTGCCCAGATTGGCCGCCACGGCCGCCGCCGTGCCGCCGCTCGAGCCGGCCGGGACGCGATCGAGGTCGTAAGGGTTGCGCGTCACGCCGGCAATCGAGCTTTCAGTCAGATAGGGCGGCGACAACGATTCGCCGGAAAGTGGGCCATTTCCGAAGCCAACCGAGGAAAGTCTGAAAACGGAGATGGGCCCAGGGACTAAACCAGGAGGCGCCGTACCGAGGTTCGTCCAATTCCCACACGCCGTGCAATTTCAGACTTACTCAGTCCTTTTGCGAATAATCGTTTCACTTCCTTCTCCTTCTTCGCCGCAGACGGTGGCCGTCCGAGGACTCGGCCTTCAACTCGGGCCTGAGCCAGTCCGGCCTTCACTCGCTCCCGTATAATTTCCCGCTCGAACTCTGCAAAGACAGCCAGCATCCCGGCCATCGCACGGCCTGAAGACGTGGTCAGATCTAGAGCTTCGGTCAACGAGACAAACCCAACACCAAGATCACTCAGTTCTCGCAACGTGACCACCAGATCCGCGAGCGATCTCCCCCAGCGGTCGAGTCGCCAGACAAGAACCACATCAATCTCTCTGCGCCGCGCCGCTTGCAACAACTCTTCCCGTTGCGGGCGATGCGTCGCGCCGGAGCCAACCTCTTTGATTTCTAGCGCGAGTTTCCAATTCCGCTTCTTCACATAAGCGCGCATCGCTTTCAGTTGCAACGGCAATGTCTGTTGATCATGCGTTGAGACACGAGCATAAATCCCGGCTTTCATTCGCTCTCCTCGTCCAAAATATGGGTGGCCAAAAACCTCTCGAAAAACGGCTGCCAGAATCCCTGCATTTTTGGGCATTTTTGCCCCTTCCTGTAAGATGGCCGAAATCTATAGTTTTTAGCCAAGCAAAAGCAAGTGAGACTTGCCGTTCAAAGAAAAGAGAGGTTGCTCCGTGCCGAGTATTCACGAGACTGCTTACCCGCGCCTAAAAAGCTCTGTCACGGCCAAAGAACTGAACGAGATTTACACGCCGACTGCAGACGAACTGGCACTCGCTGGCAAAGTCGCCCGTGGCGGCAATGCCAGATTGTGCTTCCTGCTGCTGCTGAAAACCTTTCAGCGACTCGGATACTTTGCTCAACTGCGCGATGTCCCACTACCGATTATCAAACATATCACCCATTGCCTGGGTGAACAGCCGCCAGTGAATCTATTCGCGTATGACGAATCCGGTACCAGACGGCGGCATGTGCCAGTCATCCGCCAGCACCTCAACGTCAGACCTTATGACAAGGCGGCGCAGGAACTGCTCACCGGCGCAGTGCGCGAAGCAGCGAAGACGAAGGAGGATTTGGCTGACATTATCAATGTCGGCATTGAAGAGCTGATTCGGCAGCGGGTTGAATTACCGGGCTTCACGACGCTTCTGGAAGAAGCCCAGCGTGGGCGCGCGGAAGTCAATCGTGTGATGTATCAGCGTGTGACTGATGCGATGGGCGAAAGCGGACGTCTGGTGATTGACCGATTGTTGGCGGTTGACCCTGCCTCAAGGCGCGCTCCGTGGCAGGCGCTCAAAGGTGATCCGGGCAGGCCGACACTGACGCATCTGCGTGAGCTGGTCGAACATTTACGATGGCTCAAGTCTCAGAACGTGGACGCCGCGGCATTGACCGCTCTGCCGGCAGTCAAAGTGCGCCATTTCGCAGCGGAAGCCAACAGTCTTGATGCCGCACGGATGCAAGAGATGGAAGCGGGCAAACGCTACACGCTGGCGGCGGCGCTCATTACCATGCAGGTCGCCCGCGCGCTTGACGATCTCGGCGAGATGTTCATCAAGCGGATGCTGAAAATTCAGCATCGAGCGCAGGCCGCGCTGGCTGATTTTCGTCAGCATCATCAGGGGCGCACCGAACAACTGGTGATGCTGCTGCGCGATCTGCTGACAGTGATGCAGACTGAGGGGACAGCGGAAGAACGACTGGCGGCGATGCGTGCATTGGTCGGCGATCAACCGGAGAGTGTCATTGATACCTGTCAAGCTTACACGGCTTACGCAGACAATAACTATGCACCGTTTCTCTGGCAGTTTTACAAAAGCCATCGGCAGGCTTTGTTTGCGCTGCTCGATCACGTCGAACTGGTCTCGACCAGCCACGATACGTCACTAACCGGGGCGCTGGCCTTTCTGCGTGAGCATCGCACCAGCAAAGGCGACTGGCTAAAGCTGCCCCCGCCGGTGGAGAAGAAGCCGGATGATGAGCTGTCAACCTCGTCGCTGGCTCTCTCGTGGGTAACTGATAAATGGTGGAAGCTCATCACTGGTTACAGCAACCGTGAAATGCCGCCGTCGCAAATTGATCGCCGTCATTTTGAGGTCTGCGTCTTTTCGCAGATGCTGTGGGAGCTTAAGTCCGGCGATCTGGCGATTGTCGGAAGCGAAAAATTCGCTGATTACCGGGAACAGTTGATCTCGTGGGACGAATACGAACGCACCATCAAAGATTACGGTGAACAGGCCGGACTAATTGTGGACGGAGAGGCTTTTGTGCAGTACACCGGTCAATGGCTGGAAGAAACCGCCACGGCTACCGACGCGACCTTCCTCAATAACGAATCTCTGCGGATTGAAAATGGCGAACCGGTGCTCAGTCGCCTAGAGAAGCAGGCCGTGCCGGAACAACTCAAGCTGTTGGAGCAGTTGATGGCTGATCGGATCGAGCCGATGAACATTCTGGATGCGCTGGCGGATACGGAAAGCTGGCTCAACTGGACACGCTTCTTCGGGCCACTCTCCGGATATGAGGGGAAGCTGGGTGAGCCACGTTCGCGCTATGTCACCGCGTCTTTCTGCTATGGTTGCAATCTCGGTCCGACGCAAACCTCCAAATCACTGGCCGGGCTTGATCGGCGACAGATTGCGTGGATCAACCAGCGGCACATCACCGAACAGAAGCTGGATGAAGCAATCACGGAAATCATCAACGCTTACAATCTCTTCTCGCTACCGCGTCACTGGGGATCAGGCAAACATGCCTCTGCCGACGGGACGAAATGGAATCTGTATGAACAGAATCTGCTCTCGGAGTATCACATTCGCTACGGTGGCTACGGCGGCATCGGGTATTACCACGTCTCGGATACTTACGTCGCGCTCTTCAGCCACTTCATTCCGTGTGGTGTATGGGAAGCCGTCTACATACTGGATGGCCTGCTGAAAAACCAATCTGACATTCAGCCGGACACCTTGCACGCAGACACACAAGGGCAAAGCACTGCGGTTTTTGGCTTGGCCCATTTGCTGGGTATCAATCTGATGCCTCGCATTCGAAATTGGAAAGACCTCAAGCTCTTCAGACCGAGCAAGGAAGCGCGCTATACACACATTGGTGAGCTCTTTGCGGAAGAGATTGACTGGCAGCTTATCCAAACGCATCTGCCTGATCTGCTGAGGGTCGTCCTTTCGATCAGAGCCGGCCGGATTACCGCCGCGACATTACTCCGCAAACTGGGGACTTACAGCCGCAAGAACAAACTCTATCAGGCGATGCGCGAATTGGGGCGAGTCGTGCGGACAGTCTTCCTACTACGATACCTGGCTGATCCGGCACTGCGCCGGACAATTCAGGCCGCGACGAACAAAAGCGAGGCCTTCAACAAGTTCATCCAGTGGGTCTTCTTCGGCGGGGAGGGAATGATTGCTGAAAACAACCGCGACGAGCAGCGCAAGCTCATCAAGTACAATCATCTTGTGGCTAACTGCCTGATCTTTCACAACGTCTATTCAATGACGCGAGTGCTGCATCAATTAGCCCAGGAAGGTCATCAATTCGAGGACGCAGCGTTTGCTCATCTCAGCCCCTATCTGACAGGACACATCAACCGCTTTGGCAGCTACACACTGAATCTGGATCGAAAAATGCCATTGCCGGAATACGATCTGCTCCTGAAACCAGGGTGTTAGTCAGCGCGGATGAAATGAAATGGCCCACTTTCCGGCGAATCGTTGTCGCCGCCCATATTGACATCCTTCCCCCCGCTCGCAGGGCTGTTGCAAAGTCGTCGTTCCAGCCCATTTGGGCAGCGGGGAAACCGGGATATGCCATATTTCATATGAGATATCTCATATGAAATATGGCATATCGGCTTTCGAAAACGACTTTGCAACAGCCCTGCCGCTGATCTCGGATTGTCATAGACGACAGAGAGGGATCGTAGTAAGATATTCCTACTTCAATCTGAAAGTCAGACACGACCCTTGCGATTATGCCAAAAGGAGCAAGATTTATGTCGGCGGAAACGATGATACCGGTGGAATTTCTGACCACCACCCGGTTGGGCGAGAAAGGTCAGCTAACCGTACCCAAAGAGTACCGCGAGGCGTTGCGGTTGGAGACAGGGGCGCCGGTGGCAGTGCTGCGTCTGGGCGCGGGACTGCTGTTGATTCCGGAGCAGGCGCGGTTCCGTCAGCTTTGCGACCGAATCGCCGGCGTCTTCGCCGGACATGGCGTGACGGAGGCTCAACTGCTTGCTTCGTTGCCGGAAGCGCGCCAGCGCATTTTCGAGCGCCATTACCCGGAACTCGCCGGATCTGAAAAAAGGCGCGCCGGCAAGCCCGGAAAAAAGAAGGCGGCATGAACGAGCCGAAGCCATTGCGACTGTTCCTCGATTCCAATGTGCTGACGGGAGGCATACTGTCGAGCTGGGGGTTGGACAAGGCAGTGCTGTCGCTATGCGCGGCGGGCATCTGCCGGATGGTGTTGGCGGAATACGTGCGCGAAGAGGTTGAGGAGAACCTGCTTACACGCGCCGCAACCTTCCCGCCGAAAGAAGCGAGCCAGGTGATTGATGATGATTATGTGAAGCTGATGAAGCTGGCTCGACCTGAGATTGTGCCGTTGCCATCGGGGCAGGAGGTTGCACAGTCACGCCGGCTGATTGCGCACGCCGCCGACGTGCCCGTATTGATTTCGGCTATCCATGCGAACCCGGATTGGCTGCTGACGCATAATACAAAACACTTCACGCCGCAGGTTGCCAGGCGCACCGGCTTGCAGATCGGAACCCCGGCAAAATTCTTCCTGCAACTCTCACAAGTCATTTCCTGAGCGGATCAATCCTCATCGAAGAGCGAGATGATCTTTTCGAGCGCGGCCTGGCTCTTGTACGTGATGCTTATTTTTCCCGCCTCGTCATCCCCCTCAACCTTGCAATTGAGCCCGTTGTAGCGGTTCACGGACTTGACCAGGCGGTTCAGATTCGCCGTCATTCTGGCTGGCGGCTGTGGGTTCGGCTTCCTGCCATTGACCGCTTCCCAGAGAGCCTGAAGCAGATCATCCTCGCTCTTCCAATTTTTGGCGATGAATTTGTTGAAGAGCAGATTCGTGGTGAAGACTTCCCGGTTGGCGCGGATCAGGTCCTTGGCCTTTTGCGGGTAGCGGGCGAGGCGCAGGAACTGCAGGATGGTGCGTCGCCGGCGCTCGAATTTCTCCGCGATCTCATCCTGCGTCCAACCCTCTTCGACGAGCGCGGCATAAGCGTCGGCCTGGTCGAGACAGTGTAGTTCCTCACGCAGCAGGTTTTCGGCCAGACCTTCAATCAGTCGTTCGCCCCGTCCCTTCATTCGCAGGATGAGCGCCGCCACCTGTTTTATCCCGGCCTTCTTCCCCGCCAGAGTGCGCCTCTGCCCGGCGATGACGACCAGTCTGAAGTCGTCTTCGTTCTCGTCCCGCAGATCCACGACGATGTTCTGCCGGATGCCGTTTTCGCGAATCGAGTCCACCAGGCTCGCGAACTCGGGAGACTTTTCGTCCACCTGGCGGCGGACGTTCTCCTCAATCACCAGAAGATCGATCGGGAGTATCACAACCCGGTTGACGTTGCGGCGAACGCTCTCGAGCAGCGGATTCGTCTTCTTCGCCGGCGCCGCGGGCCGCGAAGCGACCGACTCCAGACTGACCGTCTCCTCGGAGTACCGTCGCAGCAGATCGTCCGCCGTCTGTTTCCTTCCTTTAGCCATATTCGACTATCTGACCAGTTGGAACTGAGGTTCTCTCGCAGGACAACACGTTGTCCTCACGCCGTGGTGCTGGAGATCGGGACAACGTGTTGTCCCCGTCCTCGGACAGCAGGACAACGCGCGTGTCCCGAAGCTCAGGCCTCGGCCAGAATCTCCTCGATCTCATCCACGTGACGGCCGAATTCCTCGACATCCGGAACCGAGGGGCGGCCCGGCCTCTTCTTACCGATCATTGGCGCCATCTCGCCGGCCAACGCCATGTAAGACTGACTGATCGGTAGATCGCGCCTGTACTCGATCAACGAAATCTGCTTCTTCGAGGCGGCGGGAACAGAACTGGAGATCGGGATCATGTTGGTAAAGACCCTGACCTTGGCGCTCTTCCCGATATTGCGGATCGTGTCGGCGAACTCCCGGTGGGTGGAGTTGTGTTTGTCGTATTTGGTGATGACCACTCCGAGCAGTGTCAGGGTCGGATTGACCTCCTCGCGCAGCTCGACGGTGGATTTGAGCATGTCCAGCAGTCCCCTGGCCGATTCCGGCTCGGCGAAGACAGGGATCACGTAGTAGCCGGAGGCGGCGAGTGAAGAGAGCAGCAGGCAATCGCCGGAGCCGTGGGTGTCAATCAGGACGACGTCATAATCGTTGAGAGCCTTCGTCTCAAAAACCCTGTTGAGCAGCTTGTCCTGCCGGTGGGTGTGGCCGAACTCTTTGATGACCTGCTTGAGCAGGGGGGTCCCGGCGAGCAGATCGACTCCTTCGATATTGGTTTCGATGCGATAGTCCTCGAGCGATTTCCGGTCAAGCACCGCCCGCGCGAGCGACTTCGGCTCAACCTGCCCGCGCTCGACTCCCAGCAACTCGCTGGCATTGCCCTGAGGATCGTTGTCCGTCACCAGCACGGACTTGCCCATGCTGGCAAATGCCGCCGCGAGATTGACGACCGTCGTGGTCTTGCCGACCCCGCCTTTTTCGTTTCCGACCGTGATGATGTCCGTCATATTCAATCACACTCCGCGATTCCAACCCAGGCGCTCCGAAAAACTATTCATCGTCAGAATCCATTTTACAAGAAGTCCGACTTTTTGGTAAATACTTATCCGTGCAAAGTCAGACATAAGCAAAAATATCAGCAAAGCGAATTGGTCGGATACGAGTTTCAGGGCATTGGCAATAAAGTCTTGGGAAACAGGGAGATCGGCGAAACAGGGCAGGGAAGTGGCTTGTAATTCATGGAAAGATGCCTACGTAATTCCGGGAGAAACGCCCGGACTGTTCGCACCTATTTTGCCAGGTCTGATTGAGAAGACATCTCTGTCCCCCGGCAATGATTTGATATTTGATAAAAGAACAGGCGGCCTGTTCAGATGTGAGTGCAAAGCGCCATTGGCGTCACCGTTTCTCCCGGAATTACGTGATTGAGTCTGGAAAAGCGGCTTCTTCTCCAGGGCATGAGGTTAAATGAAAGCGATCCAATAGAGCAGGGAAGGGCACGCCATCTCCGAGTTGATAAATGCCGCTGCCGGCCTGAAACGGGCGCAACATCTTTGCCCGTGGGAAGTGGCCGCCAACACGTAATTCCGAGAGAAGCAATACGTAATTCCGAGAGAAGAAACACGTAATTCCGGGAGAAGCGACGTAATTCCGGGAGAAGCGAAACGTAAAATCGGGAGAAGATTCACGTAATTCCGGGAGAAGAAACACGTAATTCCGGGAGAAGAAATCGCTCCTAAATGTTGCTTTCACAGGACTTAGCTGACCATGACTATTTGACTATATAACTGTATTACATGTGTAAAACACACACATGTAAAGGTCAAAATCACCATTCCCCTCAAAAGGATGCCCTGACCATATTCGCCGTCTTGGGCGGATTGGTCGGGGAGGAATTTTGAGATTGCGCGCTTTGGCGCAATAAACGAAGCGACAATTGTTATCGCTTGTGATAT
>Ga0247727_10006279_pt1 | contig 23471 bp, 19 predicted proteins | sample WisWelCaveWW1625_FD_202498 | JGI IMG/M metagenome (GOLD analysis project Ga0247727, IMG submission 202498) | Biofilm microbial communities from Wishing Well Cave, Virginia, United States - WW16-25 | ecosystem: Environmental > Aquatic > Deep subsurface > Groundwater > Cave microbial mat | place...
CCGACAGCGCGCGGGATGAATCGGTGGCCATGCCTAGTACGGTGAACTTGTAGCGCGAGCGCTTGAGTGCGGTCGCCACCAATTGGCAAGCAATTTGACTTGCTTCCGCGATGACGACTGAGCCAGGAATCATCTTCGAGAGCGCTCCAATGATTCTCAAATCAGAGTAATTAATCAAACTGCACGACGCAAGAGTTATTTGAAGTTCTTCTAAAATTTTTCACAATAATTTTTTTCGCCGGGCCACAGCAGCCGCAAATTTTCAAACAGAAATGTGCCGGTCAACCGTGGGGAAGCACGACCTACGAAAGTCGATTTTGCGCAACTGCAAGTCTCTCTGTGCCTTGGAAACACCGAGCTCTCGAGGCGCGGGCTATTACGCCTAGGAGGGCTAGTGCCTTTCACCGTCCGGATGACTCTATTGGGAGCGGGTCTCGACTGAGTAAGTCCGTACCGGTTTCTCCCACGGATTCTGGTCCTTCCTGCTCCGTCGCCAGCCCCAAACATTCATTCTCCTGTCGCGAAGACGACTGACACCGGTTGATACGTGACGATTGTTATCTTGCGCGTTCGCAGCGACCCACGTACATTCGCATGTATCCCCGATTTGTCACGAGTGGACCTGGTGCGCAAGGAGACCGAATCCCCGCTACAGGTGCCCGTATGGATCGACGAAGCACGATTCGCTATTCCTTACAGTTGCCTGTGCGATTCAAGTGGAAGGATAAGCACGGCAAGTCGTGCGAAGGTTTGGGCAGGACACGAGACATCAGTACTCAGGGATCCTTCGTCATCGCCGACACATGCCCACCGCAGGGCACCAAAGTGGAAATGAAGCTCGAATTGCCGCTCGTCCCCAACGCTTTCCGTGCGCTTCAAGTGCACGTGGAAGGCCAGGTGGACCGTCTTACGCAGGCCCAGGAGAACTCGCAGTCTACCGGCTTTGCAGTGAGGAACCGCAAGTTCATCCTGCGGGAAGCCGAAGGGATGAGCAGCAACGGAGCGGATTTCGGCAATGATTCGTATGAGTGAGCTCAACAACCCGAGGCCCGTCTTGCTTAGAGGTGGTTGTTGGAGCGCTGCGGCATGCTGCGCGAGATTCAGGCGTAGAGGTTTGGCGGCACCGCCGCTTCGACCTTCAGGTCGGGCCGGCGGATAAAGACTTTTGTATCAAAAGAAGGGATGGGAGTGAGAGGGCGGTAGCCTGCCCGACCAGCGGTTCTGTCATTCCTTCAGAGCACTCGGGTGATGGAAAGATCGAGTGACTACATCCGGTTGGGCAGGAAAGTCTGGCACGCCGCGCGGGTGAAAGCGAACTGTGAGAGGGTCGTCCTGACCCTGCTGCGCAACCGCAACGAGCATTGACTCACCATGAGAAACGCAAGCCTCCAGTTAATTCGGACAATCCTGGTGGAGCTAGTTCTGGCTGTCAACCTGACGGCACAGTCGGCGCCGACCATCTCGCCGCCGACGCCAGCAACTACAACAACGCCCCAGACCGCTCCAGGCTACATGCTCGGGCCTGACGACCTGATTACGCTATTCGGGATGCATGCTGAGGAGATCGTCAACCATCCACTACGCATAGATGCCAATGGCGAAATGAGTCTGCCCATGGTCGGCCGAATGCGTGCTGCCGGGCTGACCGTGCAGCAGTTTGAAGAGGAGCTCAACCGGCGGCTGGCGCAGTTCATCCGCTCGCCACAGATCGTGGTCAACGTCACCGAGTTTCGCAGCCAGCCGGTCTCAGTTATCGGTGCAGTGAACAACCCTGGAGTCCACCAACTGCAAGGCCGCAAGACACTGCTCGAAATCCTCTCCCTGGCGGCTGGATTCCGGTCCGACGCCGGCTACAGCATCAAGATCACGCGGGGTATCGAGTGGGGCCCGATCCCGCTGCCCGGCGCTGCGCCCGACGCTTCCGGCAAGTACACCGTGGCGGAGGTTGGAATTCAAGAGATGATGAGCGGTCGGAACCCCGCCGGCAACATCCAAATTCTGCCGCACGACGTGGTGACTGTCCCGGTAGCCAAGTTGGTGTACGTGATCGGTGAGGTTCGTCGCTCAGGCGGGTTCGTCCTCGGCGAGCGCCAGTCCATTTCGGTCTTGCAGGCACTGTCCTTGGCGGAAGGGTTGGATCGTCATGCCGACTCGAAGCACGCCAAGATCCTGCGAATAGCGCCCGGCAGCTCGCAACGCACCGAGATTGCGGTGGACGTCAAGCGTATTCTCCAGGGCAAGGACAGCGATGTGGCGCTGCACGGCGACGACATCCTGTTTCTTCCTTCGAGTGCAGGCAAGAAGGCTGCAACACGCATGCTGGAGATGTTCCTCTCGACCGGCTCGGGCCTGCTGGTCTACCGCAGGCCTTAAGAGACTTAATGGAACCCCCCTATCTTCCGCCCGAGAGTCCCCATCGCCAACTGCCGATGGTGCGGCGAACTACCGACCTGGCTCGCGCTTCGGAGCCCTATTACGCGCCGCAGCCATTTGACCCGGGTGAGGCTTCAGGCGGGACGTTGCTCGAGTACTGGCAAATCCTTTGTCATCGCAAGAGAACGCTCGCGGCGTTTGCCCTCTTGGGCCTTTCGCTTGCTCTCGCCGCATGCTTCTTGCAAACCCCGGTCTACCAGGCGAGCAGCTCCATCGAGATCCAAAACCTGAATGAAAACTATATGAACCTGCAAGAGGACGACCCGACGGCCTCGGCGACCATCGCCATGACTGCGCAGTCGTACCTGCAGACGCAGATCAAGATTCTACAGAGCCGGTCGCTGCTGGAAGGGGTGATTGAGCGCTTGAAGCTCCAGGCGCTGGCGCCCGAGCCGCACCAAGAATCACTTACTTCCCAACTGCGCGAGCTCGTAGGCTTGCGACCGACGCCGCCAACGCCGGAGAACGAAGAACTCTACCGGACACTCATGAAACGGCTGACTGTGCGCGTGGCAAGCGACTCGCGGATCGTGGATGTGCAGTACGAGTCGGAGGACGCGCAGATGGCCGCCGACATCGCCAATATGATTGTCGAGGAGTTTATTACGCAGAGTCGGGAAATGCGATGGGAGTCCTCGCAGCGCACCAGCGACTGGCTAACCCGGCACTTGAACGAGCTCAAGGCCGAACTCGAGAAGTCGGAGGAGAAGCTGCAGGCCTACGCCCGGGAATCGGGACTCCTGTTCACGTCCGAAAAAGATAATGTCGCCGAAACGAAACTGCGCCAGCTCCAAGAGGAGCTCTCGCAGGCCGGAAACGAACGCGTTGTGAGGCAAGCCAAGTACGAGCTGGCCTCGGTCACGCCGCCCGATTCACTGCCTGAGATGCTGGACGACCAGACTCAGCGGGACTACCGGACGCGCCTGACCGAACTGCGGCGCCAGCTCGTCGAGCTGAAAACCACCCTGACGCCGGCGCATTACCGCGTGCAGCAACTGCAGGCTCAGATCGCCGAACTGCAGGCTGCAAAGGCCCGCGAGCGCGAAAACATATTGCGGCGCATCAGCAATGAATATGTGGCCGCCAAGCGCCGCGAAGACCTGCTCTACCGCGCCTATTCGGCGCAAGCCGAGGTCGTCTCTGAACAGACCGCCAAAGCCATTCGGTACAACATGCTCAAGCACGAGGTGGATACGAACCGGCAGCTCTACGACGCAATCTTGCAGCGGTCCAAGCAAGCCGGCCTGGCCGCGGCCATGCGCGGCAGCAACATCCTGATTGTCGACCGCGCCCGCGCACCGGTGCTGCCGCACAACCCCAATCTGAAAGTCTACTCGGCGCTGGGTCTGCTGAGCGGCTCCTTCTTCGGCCTCGTCTTTGTGCTCATCCGCGAGCGGCTCGACCGCAGCATCCGCAGCCCAGGCGCTTCGCGGATGTATTTGAACCTGCCCGAACTGGGCGTGGTGCCGGTCGCGGAAGGCTCCTCCGGACGGCGAGTGGTGATCCGGCTGAATCCGCGACTCAACAGGCTGCAACTGGATCAGCCGGATAGTCCCTCGTGGAACGGCAATCGCGACGCGGCGATTGACTTGGCCTGGCAACAGAGGTGCTCGCCGCTTGTGGACTCGTTCCGCGCGGCACTTACCTCACTGATGCTGGCCGGAGAGAACGGCAGCCCACCCCGGGTGGTCGTGGTCACCAGCCCGAGTCCCGGGGAGGGGAAGACCACGGTGAGCTGCAACCTGGGCAAAGCGATGGCGGAGATTGGCCGGCGAGTGCTGGTGATGGACGGGGACCTGCGGCAACCGAGGCTGCACAAGGTGTTTGGCGTGTCGAAGAGTTGGGGCCTGAGCGACATTCTGCGATCGCGATCACCTTTGGAGAAGATCCCCACCAGCTCCCTGGCCTACTCCACGTGGATCACGGGGCTCTGGCTGCTCCCCGCCGGCAGCGCTGGTGAAAGCGCCTCCCGCTTGTTCTACTCGCCGCAGATGCTCGAGCTGATGAGCCGGCTGCGGAGTGAGTTCGACATGATTCTTGTCGATGCGCCGCCGATGCTGCACATGGCTGATGCGCGGCTGCTGGGGCGGCTGGCTGATGGCGTAATTCTGGTGATCCGCTCCGGCCAGACCACCCGCGGAGCGGCGCTGCACGCTTGTCATCGGCTTTTCGAAGATGGCACACGCGTGCTGGGCACCATCCTGAATAGCTGGGACCCGAAGGCGTCCCCAGGGTTCGGTTATGGTTACGATTATGGCTACGGCTATGGAACCCGCACGGGGGACCGGCCGGAAGATAAGTAGTCGTCGCCGTCCGTAATGGCGCAAAGCTCGCAATCCACCGACATGCCTGAAGTGAGGATACAAGCGCCAGCGCTGCCCGTAGGCGGTGGAGTGCGCAGCTCATCGCTGCGCGCCGCATTCAGTTGGGCATTTGTGGGCAACGTGGTGTATGCCGGCTGCCACTGGGGCAATCTGGTCGTGCTCACCAAGCTGACCAGTCCGGAGCGGGTTGGGCAGTACGCTCTTGGTTTTGCCATCGCCTTGCCAGTGTTGATGTTCACGCACCTCCAGATGCGTACCCTGGTCACGAGCGACGTCCGCCAGCAAACCGCCTTCGGCCACTACCTGACCATGCGCCTTCTCTCCACCGCGGCGGGCCTGGTTACGATTTGCGCCATTCCCTTGTGGTTCGGCTTGAGCCCGGAGTCCACGCGGATTATCTGGGTGGTGGGGATCGCTCAATCCGTCGAGGCAATCAGCGAAATCTTCCACGCACGGCTCCAGCTCCACGACCGCATGGATCGGATAGCCACATCGCTGCTCCTGCGCGGACTGCTGGGTCTGCTGGCAATGGGATTGGGAGTCCTGGCGACCGGAAGCGTCTTTTGGGGACTGACGGGCTTGGCCACGGTGCGGCTGCTGGTGCTCATTGGCTTCGACGCTTACCCACGTATCCACGCGCCGCGGGAGCAGGCCGCGGGAGAGCAAGCGGTTCGTTTGCGCGCCGAATGGAACGGCAGAGTGCTGCGGGGTCTCTTCTGGGCGGCGATCCCATTGGGGCTGATTGGGCTGCTGGTCTCGCTGCAATCCAATATCCCGCGTTATTTCATACAGGCGCATCTTGGCGAGCGCGAGCTCGGGATTTTCTCCGCCATCGGGTTTCTGCTGTCGTCGGGAAGCCTGGTGATTGGCTCGCTTGGCCAGTCTGCCTTTACACGTCTTGCGCTTTATTACGCCGAAGAGAGACGCGGGGAATTTGGCAGGCTGCTCAAAAAGCTACTTGGCGTCGCGGCTTTGCTCGGCACTGGCGGTGTCCTAGTGGCCTGGGTGGCGGGCCGGCAGATCCTAACCGTATTGTTCCGTCCCGAGTATGGCGAGCGGGCGCACCTGCTCGTCTGGCTGATGGTCGCAGCGGGAGTGAGTTACCTGGCGCAAATTCTTGGCTACGCAATGACCGCAGCGCGTTATTTTGTGCATCAAGTCCCTCTGTTTGCCTTGACGGTGGTGACGGTGACATTGGCAAGCTATCTTCTGGTGCCATCCTGGGGCCTGGCGGGAGCCATCGCCGCGTTGCTCATCACCGTACTTGTTCAGTTGATCGGGAGTGCCGCCATCCTGTACCGAGCCGTTCGGCGAACGCCCTCGCCGAACAATGAGGTTGTCTCCTTTGTATAGGCGCGTCGCAGCACCTGTCCCGTCCAGCCAACAAGCTGGACATCTACAGGCCGGCTCAACGTCGTCGCTCGCGGCGTCGGTGCGGTTCGGCCGCGGCAAAGAAAGCGCCAGCTTCGCCGCGCCTCATAAGATCAGGGACCCAATCTTGCGGCGGCTGGCGTTTTTTGCGCTGCTCGCTTTCGTTTTCGTGATGCCGTGGGAGAACGCCATGCGGGTGCCCGGCTGGGGAACGGTGGGTCGGGTGGTTGGGCTGGTGGCGTTCGTGATGTTCCTGGTGGCGGCACTGGGCGGGGAGAAGCTGCGCGCACCGTCACTCCCCCATGTCCTTATGTCTCTGTTCATGGTGTGGGGAGCGATCAGTTACTTCTGGAGCCTTTCGCCAGCCTCAACCATCGAGCGACTGTCCAGTTGGGTGCAGATGCTGGTCTCTGTCTTTCTGATCTGGGTGTTAGCGCCACGGCGCGACCAGCTGCTGCGCATTCTCCAGGCTTACTTGCTGGGAACGGTCGTCTCGGCGATCGCTACCATCCTCTCCTTCTGGTCGCAGGAGTCGCTGTACTACGGACGCTATGCGGGGGCCGGCTTTGACCCCAACGACCTGGGCCTTTTGTTTGCCTTGAGCATTCCGATGTCACTCTATCTGGCCAGTGTCGAGAGGCGCCGCTGGCTGGTGTGCCTCTGTCGCCTACACCTTTTGTTGATCATCGCTGCCATTGCGCTGACCGGCTCTCGAGGCGCCCTGCTTGCGACCATCACGGCGCTGCTATTCATTCCGCTGACTTCGCGGCAGCTCACACCGCGCCAGAAAGGCGCCTACTTGCTGATCGGGCTGCTCCTGATTGTGGCCGTGGGAATCCTGCTGCCCGAGACCATCTGGAAGAGGCTCAGCGAGATAGGCGTGGAGATGCGCTATGGCTCCTGGAGCAGCCGCCTTCAGGTTTGGCGGGGTGGGTGGGAGCTTTTCCGCGAACACCCATTTGTGGGAGTGGGCGCCGGATCGTTTCACTTGGGCGTACAACAGGTTTTGCAGCTCCCCTACGTAGCCCACAACACCTTCCTCTCCGTTCTGGTGGAGACTGGAGTGATTGGCCTGCTGTTGTTTCTGCTGATTCTGCTTTCGCTCATTTTGCCGGCGCTGCCCCTCCCGTTGCTCGAGCGTACCCTGCCGCTGGTGCTGCTTTTGACGTGGACCGTCGGGGTGTCGGCGCTGACGTGGGAGAATCGCAAGCCGACGTGGTTTTTCTTCGGACTGATTGCCGCCTGGGTTGCACAGTCGGGCTTGCGGCAGGATGGCAAGCCCCCCGGGCCACGCGTCTTCTACAGAGGAGCTTCACCCCGCTTGGTTCCGGGCCGCTCCTAGTCTAACGAAATGAAACCTCCAATGTCTCCCATACGCATCCTGCACATGGTGCCTTCGCTCGGCTTTGGCGGGGCGGAGCGCATGTGCGTCAATCTGGTCGCCCACCTCGATCGCCAGCGCTTTGCCGTCGAGCTCATCAGTCTTTCGGATCGGCTCGAGACCCAGCTCGAAAAACAGGTGGAAAAGCTCGGTATTCGCATCTCCTTCCTGGGAAAAGGCAAGGGGTTTGACCCAAGAATTTTCTCGCGGATTGCTGCGGTGCTTCGGCGCTTCCGACCTCACCTGGTGCATACGCATCTCTGCTTGCATTATGTCTTTCCATTCCGGCTGTCTCACCCTGAGATTGCCGTGGTGCACACCCTCCACAATGTTGTTGGGCCTGGAGATCCTTCCTGGACGCCGTGGGTGCACCGCATCGCCTATCGGTTGGGAGTTGTGCCGACGTCGGTCTCGAAAGAAGTGGCATTCACCCTGCTGCGAGCCCACGGAGTCCAGTCTCGGGTAATCCCCAACGGCATCCCGGTGGCCGACTACCAAAGCTCGAAGGCGATGCGCCGCGACTGGCGCGGCAAGATGAGTTTCAAACCTGACGACGTGATTTTTGTTTGCGTAGCGCGGCTCTGGCCGGTGAAACAGCACGCCCTGCTGCTGGAGGCTTTTGCCCGCGTCGCGGCTGGGAACACCCGCGTCCACCTGCTGTGCGTGGGGGAAGGAGATTTGCTTCCGTCCCTGCTCGAACAGGTGCGCCGATTGGGGCTGAAGGGGCATGTGCATTTTACCGGCATCCGCACCGATGTCCCTGAGGTGCTGGCGTCCTCGGATGTGTTCATTCTGCCGTCGGACTGGGAAGGCATCCCACTGGCGGTCTTAGAAGCCATGGCCGCGGGCCTGCCGGTTGTCGCGACGTCGGTCGGCGGTCTGCCGGAGGTAATCGAAAACGGCCAACAAGGTCTTCTGATTCCTCCCGGAGACTTGGAAGCTTTGACCACGGCGCTGCGGATACTCCTCGAGCGACCCGAGCGGCGCGCGTCGCTGGGAGCTGCGGCGGCGGCTCGCGCAAGAGAATGCTTCGACGCCAGCCGGATGGCCCAGGGTTACGCTGCCTGTTATCTGCAAATTCTTTCCGGCTCGCGACAGCCCTCCCAGGCCAAGATCGAAAGGGCGGGGTTGGTCATCTCAACCGGCGAAGATCAGTAAATGCCTGCCGAGTACCTGATTCGAATTGACGACGTCTGCCCGACGATGAACTGGGACGTTTGGGAACAGATCGAGAGAATGATGCTTGATGCGGGGGTGAAACCTATCCTTGCGGTTGTACCCAACAACTCGGACCCGACGCTGGTCGTTGGCCCGCCAGCCGCAGAATTCTGGGAGCGGGTGCGAACCTGGCAGGGGCGGGGCTGGACCATTGGGCTACACGGCTATCAGCACCGCTATGTCACTTCGAGCAGCGGTATGCTGAGTGTATGGCCAAAAAGCGAATTCGCCGGGCTGTCGCTGGACGAGCAGGCAGAGAAAATCAAGCAGGGCCTGGAAATCTTTCGTCGCGAACGGGTGCACGCCGAGGTTTGGGTGGCTCCGGGCCACTCGTTCGACGGCACGACTCTCGACGTGCTCCGCGAACAAGGGCTCGAGTGGATCAGCGACGGCTTGTACCTCTTTCCCAACCGCGATGATCGTGGGTTGCTCTGGGTGCCGCAACAGATCTGGCGATTTTACAACCTGCCTTGGGGAGTGTGGACCGTCTGTTTGCACGCGAATGGATGGACCGCGAAGGAGTTGGTGCAGTTCGGAAAAGACCTCAGCTCCTATCGCGATCGCATCGTAAGTTTCGCCGAAGTGCTGGCGGACTATGGCCAGCGCCCTCGCACCTGGTTTGACCGCGGTTTCAGCATTGTATACGGCCTGGCGCTGCGGGTTCGCAGGCTGCAAAGATGGCTGCAGCGCCGCCGCGCAAGCGCTGGCCAACGAGAGGCAGTTTTTCATTCGTCCGCGCCAAGGGCTTCGAATCCGACTGGCCAGCGAGGACTTGCGCCTCCCCGTTCTTGACGGAAAAATTGTGATCAAAGTGACGCATATCGTGACCGGCCTAGCGCCTGGTGGCGCTGAAAAAATGTTGGCCCAGGTGGTCACCGGAAGCGATTCCCAGCAGATCACGAGCGAGGTCATTTCCCTCACCAAAAGTGGCGATGTCGGCGAACACATTCGGGCTGCCGGGATTTGCGTCAAGGCTCTGGGGATGAGGCCGCAGGCACCAAATCCCTGGCTTGTCGTTCGGCTGGCGCGATGGCTGCGCGAGTCCCGGCCGGACATGGTTCAGACTTGGATGTACCATGCCGATTTGGTCGGGAGTCTCGCTGCACGGCTAGCCGCTGTGCCAGTGGTTTGGGGGATCCACCACAGCAACCTCGACCCTGTCTATAACAAGCGTCGCACCTTGCGCGTCGCTCGGTTGTGCGCCCAGCTCTCCCGGCGCCTACCCGCGCGGATAGTTTGTTGCTCAGAGTCCACCCGGCGAGTCCACATCCGGATTGGCTATGCAGCCGAAAAGATGCAGGTCATCCCCAACGGCTTTGACCTGACCCAATTTCGCCCCAGGGCCGGCGCCGGCCAATGGCTTCGCGATGAGCTGGGGCTAAGTCCCGATGCGCCACTCATCGGCATGGCAGCGCGATTTCATCCGCTCAAGGATCACTCCAATTTCGTCAGCGCCGCGGCGCGGTTGCACGCTACCCATCCGGAGGTGAATTTCCTGCTGTGCGGAGAGGGCACAAGCTGGAAGAACCCGCAGCTCGCCGGCTGGATCGCTGAAGCCGGCCTGCGCGACAAGTTTCACCTGCTCGGACACCGTAAGGACATGCCGCTCATCTACGCTGCCCTGAGCATCGCCACATCGGCGTCCCGTGGGGAGGCGTTCCCCCTGGCCGTGGGTGAAGCGATGGCCTGCGGCACACCCTGCGTGGTCACCGATGTGGGTGACTCAGCCCTGTTGGTTGGCGACACCGGGCGCGTGGTTCCTGCGGAAGACCCGATTGCACTTGCACTGGCCTGGCAGAACCTCCTCGAGTGCGGAGCCGAGAGGCGCTTGCAGCTCGGCCTGGCAGCGCGCCGTCGTATCCAGCAGCAGTTTTCCCTGCCCGCGATTGTCGAGCGATATCAGCAACTCTACCTGAGTCTGGCCGAAGAAACTCCAGTCAGTGTCGGCGTCTCCCGTGAGGCCGCACTGCCGGGATAGATCATATGGTCGTTGTGGATGGCTCCCGATTCTTGTGGCGCAAACGCCTCGTCTTCTTTCCGACCGAGCAACAGGTCGAGGAGATCCTTGCGGGGATAAGTTGCAATGAAATCGTCTCCGTGCGGCAGTGCGCGCGCCCGTTGGCCCGAACTTCCGGGAGGATCGATCAGGAGGTCTTTGGCACAAGCTGGCTCGACCTGCGCAAGGACCTCGAAGCCCTGTACGCTGAGATGGATTCCAAATCTTGCCGGTACGAGATCCGCAAAGCCGAAAAATTGCGCGAGCGGATTCGAGTGAGCCGCAACGACTCCACCACCCGGGAGGATTTTCTCCGGCTCTACAATCGGTTTGTGGAGCTGCACGGCCACACCCGGCGTCTCAGCCGCCGGCGATTGGAAGACTACTGCAAAACCTCCGACATCTGGGTGCTCTATCTGGGCGGTCGGCCAATGGCTGGCCACTTGCTGGTGCGCGATGTCGCCAACCGGCGCGTGCGGCTGATCTTCTCAGCCACCGCGCGGCTCAACAGCAAGCAGGAAGCCGGTGTCTGTGGTGCCCTCAACCGGCTACTGCATTGGGAAGAAATGCAAGCTTACAAGGCGGAAGGCATGGAGACGTACGATTTTGGGGGAATCGGCGACGGCACCAGCTCGGTCGCGCGATTCAAGCTTTCCTTCGGGGGGCAGAAGGTCGAGGAGTACTCCTACGTTTTTGCCGGCCCGATCAGCGCACCCTGCTACCGCGCTTATCTCTGGCTGGGTCCCGCCGCGCGAACCACGAGCACTTTGGTGCACAGGATCTTTTGAGCGCGTAGCTTTTCTCGAAAATAACCACCGCCAACAAAGGATGCAGCAGTGAACGCGTCGCAGAGCCTTTTCCCTCGCGGCTTGCGGCGCTGGATTCAGTCCACGGTTTGACTGGGGCACAGTGGCCACGCAACTCAACCTTTCGCGAGATTCCAAGCTGGGGTCGAACGGGCAAAGCCGCCGAGCCTTTCTTATGGGCCACCTTCATAGCTTTCTAACCACGGAGAGGATGGCCAAGTTAACCGGGGGCCGCGACAACGGCTCGAACGGTTCCGGTAGAGCCACGGCGAGTGTTCGCCGGCCTGGGAAGGAAACGTCCCTCGTCTCCGCGCTCCCCTTAGAGTGGATGCGCGAGAAGTTCCTCTGGGTGGGCGCGCTGCGCATCCGAGCGTGGGCTCTACTGGCCGAACTGGCGCTTTCGGCGGCCTCTTATCTGTTGACTGTGCTCGTGCTCGTCGAGCAAGAGGGAAGCGGGTGGGCTTGGCAGGTGTTGACCAACTCGCTGCCGCAGCTTCTGGGCTTGCGCCTGGCTGGCTACCTGATTGTCGGGCTGTTCAAACGGCCGTTGCGCTACGCAAGCTCCCCAGACCTGATCAGCATCGTCAAGGCGGTTAGCTTCAGCTCGGCCATCTTCTTTGCGTGTGCGCGCTTCGGCCTGTTCGGGGTCTATCTGCCGGCGTCGCTTGTCGTGTTGGACTGGATTCTGCTGCAGTTTCTGCTTGGCGGGCTTCATTTTGGTGTGCAGGTGTATCGCACCCAAATGGCTATTCACCGCAAGAGTGGTCGCCGTGTGTTGGTGGTCGGCGTGGGTGATGCCGGGCACACCGTGCTCCGCGAGATTGCCTTCGATTCGGAATGCCCGCTCCGGCCCGTGGCGATCATTGACGAGGATCCAGAGAAGCGGGGCAGCACGATTTGCGGAGTCCCGGTGCTGGGTGGGTTAAAGGACCTGCCGCGGCTGGCGCGTGAGAAGCAAGCCGAAGAGGTTCTGATCTGTATCCCGAGCGCCACTCGCGCGCAGATGAGCGCCATCCTGGCGCGTTGCCGCGAAGCTTCGCTTCCGGTGAAGACCCTGCCCTCGCTGGCCAGGCTAGCCGGAGCCAACGTAGTGGCCCTGCGCGACCTGCGCTCGGTGCGGCTGGAAGACCTGCTGCAGCGGGAAGAGGTGCCGCCCGACCCGGCAGTGGCCCGCGAGGTGGTCGAGGGACGAACGGTGCTGGTGACCGGTGCGGGCGGATCGATCGGCTCCGAGCTCTGCCGCCAGATTGCCGCCGCACGCCCGAAAAACCTCCTGATGCTCGACAAGGCCGAAAACAGCCTGTTCTACATCGATCTCGAGATCCACGAGCGCTTTCCGGACCGGCGAACGACGCCCTTGCTGGTGGATATCACGCGGCGAGAGCTGGTAGGGGAGCTGTTCCGGCGCGAGCGGCCCGAAGTGGTCTTTCACGCGGCAGCGCACAAGCATGTTCACTTACTCGAGTTGCACCCTCTCGAGGCCATTCGCAATAACGTACTGGGAACCCGAAACGTGGCCCTGGCGGCGCGGGAGACGGAATGCGAGCGGTTCGTCAACATTTCCAGCGATAAAGCCGTGGACCCGCAAAACTACATGGGCCTTTCAAAAAAGATCACGGAGCTGTGCATCCATGAGTTGGCTCGGCGCGCCGGCACGCGGTTCATGAACGTGCGTTTCGGAAACGTCGCCGGCAGTACCGGCAGCGTGCTGCGGCTCTTCCGTGACCAGATCCGCAAGGGCAGGCCCATCCGCGTCAGCGACCCGCGCGCGACTCGTTATTTCATGACCATCTCCGAAGCGGTCTGCCTGATTCTCCACGCCGCGACGCAGGGGCAAGGAGGGGAAACGTTTGTGTTCGACATGGGCGAGCCGCTCAATATCTACGAGCTGGCGCGCACGCTCAGCCTATTCTCGGGACTCGCGCCCGGCAAGGACCTGCCCATTCAGTTCATTGGCCTGAAGAGTGGCGAAAAAATTAGCGAAGTGCTCTGGGAGCCTTGGGAGCACCCGCGACCCACTGCGCACAAGCGCATTCTGGTCGTATCCAGCCCAGGGGCTCCGCCCGGCAACATCCTGGCGCGAATTGACGAGCTGGAAGCCCAAATGGCCAGTGGCGATCACGAGGGGATGCTGAAGCTGATCCTGGGCCTGTTCCCGGAGTTTGCAGCAAAGCACGGACCCGGGCCGAGGAAAGCCCTGCCTCGGGCCGCGACGATGGAGGAAGCCGCATCGTGAATGTGCCGCTCTCCCGACCGGACATAACCGACCTGGAGATCGAGTATGTCACCGGGGTGCTGCGCTCGGGCCAGTTGAGCATGGGCCCACGCGTTCTCGAGTTTGAAGACAAGTTTGCGCGGCGCATCGGCCGACGATTCGCTGTGGCGGCCAATAGCGGCACGTCGGCGCTGCACCTCGCCGCGCGAGCGTTGGGGATCGGGCCGGGGGATGAGGTGATTACGAGCTCGTTCAGCTTCGTCGCATCGGCCAATTGCGCGCTGTTTGTTGGTGCCGAGCCTGTCTTCGTGGACATCGATCCTCTGACCTACAACTTCGACCCCCGAGCCATTGAGCGCTTCCTCGTGGACGAGTGCATCCGAGACCCACGCACCGGCCACACGTTGGACACGCGCACGGGGCGATGGGTGAAGGCCATCCTCCCGGTGGACGTGTTCGGGTTGGCCTGCGAGATGGACGCGATCCAGGAGCTGGCCCAGGCATACGGTCTGCGAGTGCTTGAGGATGCCTGCGAATCACTCGGGGCGACTTACCACGAACGCCCCGTAGGTTCCTTTGGGGACGCGGCCGTTTTTGCGTTCTACCCGAACAAGCAAATGACCACCGGCGAAGGGGGAATGATTGTCACCGACAACGAATCGCTCGCCGCCGCTTGCCGGAGCATGTGCAACCAGGGACGCGATCCCCAGGCCGATTGGCTTTGCCATGCGCGGCTGGGCTACAACTACCGCCTGAGCGACATCCATGCCGCCCTAGGCTTGGCCCAACTGGAGCGTCTGGAGGAGCTCCTGGCGGGCCGCGCTCGCGTCGCCGAACTCTACCATCGAGGCCTATCCGGGCATCCCCTGATTCGCCTGCCGTACACTCCAGCCGGCGTGACGAGAAGCTGGTTCGCATACGTCATCCAGATTCTTGCCCCCAGCGGCGAACACCCGGCCTTGCTGCGCGACAATGTCCTGGCCGGATTGCGGGCCCGCGGGATTGGATGCCAAGTCTACTTCCCCGCCATCCATCTCCAGCCGTACTTCCAGGAAAACGGTTTGGCAGCGCGACTCCCATTGCGTGAGACCGAGCGGGCCTCGGCAGGCTGTCTGGCACTGCCGATGTTCTCGACCGCCACAGATGAGCAAATTGGCTACGTTTGCCAAACACTTCTCGAGCTGCTGGAGAAAGAGTCCACCGGTGTGGCGCGACTTTCTCACGGGGTTCATGAATAGGCCCGCTTCCACGCCGAACAGTCGGCCGCGTGTGCTTCACGTGGTTACCTCTCCGCTGACCCTGCACATGATGCGCGGCCAGCTTCGATTCCTGCGAGAGCAGGGCTTTGAGGTTTTCATCGCTTCGGCCCCCGGCAGCTCTCTCGAGGAGATCGCGCGCGATGAAGGCGTGACCGCCATATCCGTGCCGATGGTCCGGAGTGTCAGCCCCTGGAACGACCTCTGTGCGTTCTGGCGCCTATGGAGGTTGATGCGCAAACTGCGCCCAACGCTCACCAATGTGGGCACGCCCAAGGCTGGTTTGCTTGGAGGCCTGGCGGCGTGGTTGGCCGGCGTCCCCTGCCGCATCTATACCCTGCGCGGGCTGCGGCTAGAGACGGAGCGAGGCCTGAAGCGCCGCCTATTGCAGTTCGCTGAGTGGCTGGCCTGCCGTACAGCGCACCGAGTGGTGTGCGTGAGCGAGAGCCTGAGGCAGTTGGTGGTGGAGTTGGGGCTCGTCCCGCGAGAGCACACTGTGGTGTTGGGCGTCGGGAGCAGCAACGGGGTGGATGTCTCCCACTTTGCGCCTACGTTGGCCTTGGCGCGGCGCGCGCAGGCTCTGCGTCGCAGGCTGGGAGTTCCACGGAACGCAATGGTGCTGGGCTTTGTCGGGCGAATGACTCCCGACAAGGGCGTGCCCGAGCTGCTCATGGCTTACATGCAGGTTCGCCGCAGTTTCCCTCGGCTTTATCTGCTCCTCATCGGGAGCTGGGACGAAGAAGATCCACTGCCCGCGGACGTCCGACACATCATCGAGACTGACCCACAGATCCTTTACCTCGGCGTGGTGGCCGACCCGACTGTACATTACACGGTCATGAACCTGTTCGTGCTGCCGACGCATCGCGAAGGTTTCCCAAACGTGCTGCTCGAGGCTCATGCTGCTGGCAAAGCGGTGGTGACCACACGTGCCACCGGCGCGATCGATGCGGTCACCGATGGCGTCACCGGAATGTTGGTTCCGGTGGGCGATGTCGCCGCATTGACCGATGCTCTTGCCCGGCTGCTCAGGGATCCAGATTTGGCGCACCGAATGGGCCGGGCGGGCCGCGAGCGGGTATCAGGCGAGTTTCGCGCCGAAAGGGTCTGGGCCGCGCTCGCTCAGGAGTACGACTGGCTGCTTGAGCGGCACGCCTTGCCGCGGTCAACCGCGGTTACCGCCGGCACGCCCACGAAAGTTGGACCTTTCTGGCGAGTGGCCTCGTGATCATGCACGCACTCAAGAGACTGACCGACATCACGCTTGCTGCCTTCGGCCTGATCCTTCTTGCTCCCGCACTGGGATTGGTCGCACTGGCGATCTGGCTGAGCACGGGCCGCCCGATCCTCTTCCGGCAAGTTCGGCCGGGCTACCGAGGGCGACCCTTCTGTTTGTTGAAGTTTCGAACGATGTCGGGTGCCCGCAGCGCGGATGGCCGCTTGCAGTGCGATTCGGAGCGTCTGACTCACGGTGGGGCATTCCTGCGCCGCTGGAGCATTGACGAACTGCCACAGCTCTGGAACGTCTTACGCGGGGAGATGAGCTTGGTCGGGCCGCGCCCGCTTCTGATGGAGTACCTGGAAGCCTACACGCCCGAGCAGGCCCGTCGCCACGACGTCAAGCCGGGGATGACTGGCTGGGCGCAGGTGCACGGCCGGCAAGACCTGCTCTTCAGCAAGCGACTCGAGATGGACGTCTGGTACGTGGACCACTCGAGTTATTGGCTGGATCTGAAGCTCATCCTTCTCACCCTCTGGCGGCTCCCGAGCCTCAGTGGAGTGGGCGCACGCCCCGACCTCGACAAGACCGATGACCTGGGCCTCTTTGCTCTGATCCGAAACGACGTGAAAAACTGATGTCCATCGCAACGCGCGTGTGCGAAGTTCTTTCAGCCAGCGACGCGCAGGACTCCGCCCGCTGGGAGGCCCTGGTGGGCTCGGCCCGCACGCCGGATGTCTATTACCGGCCCGCCTACGTCCGCGCCTATGAGCGCGCCGGACAGGGGAAGGGAATTGCACTGGTGATTGGCGCGGGCCAGGCGCGGATACTTGTGCCCATTCTGTTGCGCCCACTCCATGAGCTTCCTTTCGCACGCGGCGAGCCTGGTCTGGACGCCACCACCCCTTACGGTTACGGCGGAGTCCTTCTGCTCTCGGGCCCCGCCCCCTTCACCAAGGAAGATGCCGCGGGTGTGGTTAAGACTCTCAGGGAGTGGTGCCTGAGTACAGGCGTGGTTTCCTGCTTCTTGCGTCTTCACCCGCTGCTGGACCAGGAACACCTCTTAGGCTGGGCCAAACATGAGGAAAACGGACTAGTCCTCTGTTACCATGTCCCCACCACCGCCGTGAATTTGACCGATTGGGATCAACACGCCGGGCGCATCCGCAGCATGAACGCGACGCGTCGCCGGCACCTAAACCTCGCCCGTCGGCGGCTCCGCCTGACCTGGCACAGCAACGGCACGGCGCACGGCGAAGCGCTTCGTGCTTTTGAAGGGCTGTATCGGCAGACGATGAATCGCCATCGCGCTGACTCGTTCTACTTTTTTTCCGGCGACTATTTCGCGGCGCTGGCCGAGGGCTTGGGCGACCGCTTCGCGTTGGCACTGGCGTGGCTGGACGATGAGCCTGTCGGAGCGAACATCTTTCTCGCTGACGGGTCTCACGCTCATTACCACCTCGGTGCGGCGAACGAGGTGGGCCTGAAATCGCATGCCTCAACCCTGCTCTTGAATGCTGGCGCGGCCTGGGCCGTTCAGCACGGAGCAAAGCTCTTGCACCTGGGTGGCGGCACTCGGGGGGCTGATTCGCTCTTCCAATACAAACGCAGCTATGGCGGGCCAATCTTTACTTACTCAGCATACGGATTCATCGTTGATGAGTCGCGCTACACCGCCTTGGTGGAAAGGCGTCTCGCGAGTCTCAATCAGCCGCCGCTTCGGGACGGTTATTTCCCGGCGTATCGGGCCTGAAGTTCGCGCCCACGTCAAGTTAAGAGCGGACACTATCTATGGGAAAGGTAGCGAGCAGTGTGCCAGCGCAACGTTGAGACAAGCGACGCGGGTAGGGGTGAGGCCAGCGATCGCGCTCCGATTGGTAAATCCAGCAGGCCGTGAACCTCGAAGGCGTTGGTTGTGCGGGGAGTCCGCCCGGCCACCAGGAAGCTTCCCGGCCCGGGGTATGGCCGAAGACTGCTCGACCGTTGCGGCGAGCCGTTCAAGTAGTTCTCGAGGTTCGTGTACCCGTTCGTCGCGATACGCGGGCCGTCGCTCGGGTCGTTCGGGGTGAGACCCTCGGTGGCTTCCCAAGCGTCGGGCATGCCGTCTGCGTCCGTGTCGGTGCAGGGCGTGCCGCTGGCGATCGTGGGAAAACCGCCAACGTCGCTCTCTCGCACGGGAATGCGGCCCGCGCCAGTCTGGTACTCGTTGATCAAGCGAGTATCCACGGCGTCACGGTTCGCAACCCAGTTCCCGTTGCAGTCTAGGCGGTGCGAGGCGCCTACGGCTGGCAGCATCAACGACTCCAGGCTGCTCACCGGATCTTCGGAAATCGGAATGGACTGTGCAGCCAGGGGCGCGCTTCGCTCGTACTGTCGACTGACCAGACCTTCGTCACTACCATAAAAAGCTGCATTGTTCATCATCAGCCAGTTATCGAGCGTTCCGCTGGAGTTGTGAGGACCGACGTTACGCCGAAGGTAGACTGAGAGCGGTGGCGAGGCCGTTCCCGTCTGCGACTGATAGTAGTACCGCACCTCGTAATTATTCGGGCTCAACGGGCCGGACTTGAACTTGTTGCCCAAAATATCCACCTTGGCTCCACCCTCGAGCCCCATGGCAAAATAGCTCCAGTTGTAAATCAGATTGTTGACCACGCGCGATCCGTTGGTTTTGATCAACGGATTGCGATTCATATTGTTCATCAGGAGCGAGTGGTGCAAGTCAACGTTTTGTATGGCGTCGCCCAGCGTGTGGTTGGCAGCGCCGGTGATCATGCCCGTCGAGTGTCCCTCCAGGCCCTCGGCCACGAGGGACCACTGTATGGTCACGTTATGTTGACCGGGACCACTATTAGCCCACACAACGACGTTCTCGTCGTCGGACCAACTGATCGAGCAGTGATCTACGACGACGTTGTAGGCACCCGGTAGAATGACGATGTTGGAGCCGGATTGATCCGACCGGCTGGAATTGTAGCCCAAGCGGACACGCAGGTAACGCACGATCACGTCGTGGGTGCGCACCGCCAGCATGTAGCCCAGTACCGAAGTTCCCCGCAGGAGAATGCCGCCGCCCGGCGCAGTTTGACCCGCGATCGTCAGGTAGGGGTTTACAACATCGAGATCGGAGAGCAGCGAGATGGTGCCGCCGACGCGGAAAACGCAAGTACGTGGGCCGGAGGCGGCGGCGCAAGCCCGCAAGCTGCCGGGACCGCTGTCGTTCAAATTGGTGACCTCGATGACGCGACCGCCGCGGCCGCCGATGGACTGCGCGCCACCACCCATCGCCCCCGGAAAGGCCGCCAGAGCGCCTGAGGGCGGGGGAGGCGGGGCTGTTACCGTTACAGTGGCCGAAGCTGACTTGCTCGCATCGGCGTTGCTGGTGGCCTTGACCGTGACTGAACCCGCGGTGGCGGGCGCAGTGAATTGACCCGAGGAGCTGATCGTGCCCGCTGTCGCACTCCAGATGACTGATGTGTCGGCCACGGTGCCCTGAACGGTAGCGCTGAATTGCAGCGTCCGGTTGATCTCGACGCTCGCGGCCGTCGGAGAGATGGTCACTCCGGTGACTTGGGTGGTTGGTGGCTGAACGCCGTTGCCGGAAAGAGTCACACTATGCGGCGAGCCAGGGGCATTGCTCGCCAGAGCTACGCTGCCGGAAACGCTTCCGGCGGCGGTCGGTGCAAACCACACCTGAAAACTGATGCTCTGTCCGACTGCCAGGGTCATCGGGAGCGTCAGCCCGCTGATGCTGAAACCGTTGCCCGATACGCTGGCCTGGGAGCTGGTCAGGCTGGCGGTGCCGGAATTTGTGATGGCGACACTGCGCTGGTCGCTGCTGCCCACGTTGACGCCGAACGAGAGACTCGAGGGATTCAGGCTCATGGCAGGCACGCCAACTCCTTTGCCACTGAGCGGCACGCTAGCGGTTGGGCCCACGTTGTTCACCAGCGAAACGCTGCCGCTGACGTTGCCGACAGCCACGGGCGCGAAGCGCACCTGGAAGCTCTGCGATTGGCCGGGAGCTAGCGTCACCGACGAGATCGCACTGGTCAGGCTCATCCCGCTGCCACTGGCTGTCGCCTGAGAAATGATCAAATTGCTATTGCCCGTGTTGGATGCGGTGAAACTCTTGGTGCTGCTGCTGCCCAGGTTCACGCTGCCAAAGTCGAGCGACGCCGGGCTGGTCGCCAGCTTGCCCGAGCGCGTCCTACCGGAGCCTTTCAGCGAGATACTCGGGTGAGGCCCTGGAGCGCTGCTGGAAAACGAGATGTCGCCGGTGACAGCGCCTTCGGCAATCGGAGCAAACTGCACTTGGAAGGACCGCGATTGCCCCGCGGCCAGGGTGATGGGAAAGGTCGCGCCTGTAATGCTCATCCCAGCGCCGCTTGCCATTGCCTGCGAGATGCTCAGAACTGCGTTGCCGGTGTTGGATGCGTTGAAGTCATGGACGCTATTGCTGCCCAGTAAAACGTCGCCGAAATCCAGGGTTCCCGGACTGACCGAGAGCTTGCCAGCCGGTGCCGCCGATCCTGTGCCGGCAAGCGAAACCGTGTTGGAGGAGACCAGACCATTGTGAATGAGGTTTAAGGTGGCGGAGGTCGGCCCAAGCGCGGTCGGCGCAAACTGCACGGTGAGGTTGGCAGATTGCCTTTCGAGCAGGGTGAGGGGAAAGGTCGCGCCAGTGATGCCGTAACCTGAGCCGGTGATCCCGGCTTGGGAAATTGTCAGGTTTCCCTTGCCGACATTGCTGATGGCGAACGACCGATTGGCGCTCGACCCAAGCGGCACGTTGCCGAAATCTGCATTGCCAGGCGACACGGAAAGCTCGCCAAGCAGGTTAGCGCTGCCGGTTACCGCGCAGCCTGTAAGAACCGCCAGGGTCAGGAGCGACGCGCAGGCCAACTGCCCCCCTAGTCCCAACCTTGCGACTGAACACTGTTTCATTGTTAGCTTATCCGTCTCCCATTCCAACTACAATGCTACCGAGTGGGAAAGGGGCTTTGATACTGTCCGCGGGGCGGGAATCGGGACAGGAACGTAACCTGCCTTATTGGGCAGGCTTGGCCTGTCCTGCAATGCGGCAAGATGATTTGCACAAGGGGAGTCGCCGAGGAACAGTTGAGAGCTACGAATCTCGAGGACATACGCGGAAATTGGCTGAAGAGTGGTAGCCATTTTCCTCAGCCGCCGGCACGGGGAATGGAATGGTTTACCACCGGGAATGAAGCGTGTGGAGGATGGCGCTTGAGATACCCAGCGTTCCGGAATTCCATTCGGGCACAGAGGGAACTCCAATGAGCCGGGAAAGACTGCAATTCCAAGCGCTGATCCGCATGGCGGGGGCCGGCCAACTCCGGCCCATTGTGACCAAGCTGCGCGAGCGCTTGTGGTCTGACGCCACGTTTTACTGTCTTCGGCGGGACCTTGACCTGCCGTTTGAGCCACCGGCCCCGAAGATCCCTGTAACGGTGCGGAAGGCCACGCAGGAGGACGCCCGGTCTCTGTTCGCCCTCAACCTCCCCGGCATCTCTCCGGATGAAGTGCTGGAGCGTGTCAGTCGGATGAGCCTTTTCCAGTCGGGTATTCCAACCTTTTACGTCGGCGTCACCGCCGACAACAAGCCCTGCTACGTCCAATGGCTGATGGCTGCGTCGGAAAACGCCCGTCTCCAGGAGCACTTCCACGGCCTCTTCCCCCTGCTGGCTCCCGACGAGGCGCTTCTCGAAGGTGCTTTTACGCCGGAGTCTTACCGCGGGCTCGGCATCATGGGCTATGCCACGGCACGAATTGCGGAAAAGGCGAGGGAACTTGGGGCCCGTTATGTCCTCACCTTTGCGGACGCCAACAACATTCCTTCGCTAAAGGGCGGCCAGCGCGCCGGTTTTGTTCCTTATTCGATTCGTCGCTCTGCCTGGCGCGGCTTCCGCCTGCACGTTGTGTTTACCCCCCTGCCTGCCGGCTCGCGTTACCCCTTCGAGATCGAGCCAGCCTCCCGCCCCGCCTGACACTGGCCTTTCCCACCTTTCCTCTTTCTCCGTAGCGTCCGGCGCAAACCACCGCCCGTCTCGCAGACTCCCCTCCTGTTTCTCCAAGTCCAGTCCACTTTCCTACCTCCTCGTCTGCTAGACCAGTGCTGCCGGGTTTTAGGCTCTCGTGTAGCCAGGCTGGGTTGCAGTGTGTCCGCGAACCTCGGAGAAGAAGGTGCAGATAACGTTTCTTCCAGCGGATGGACGAGTCCAAACACGCCCGCCGCAGATTGCCGACGAGCCTCTTGCCAGAGGGATTGGTCTTCGAGACTCTTGCTGGCGTTTGACGCGGCTGTTCCTTGACAGTGTTGAACAGCGGCCAGTAGACTGTCAGGTTGAGCGATGGAGGTCGTTCTCAGCGGTATGTTGCTCTCTCGCGACTTTGTAACCCACATTGCTGGCGAACTTGTAAAGCGCTTGCAGGCCGCAAAGATGATCGAAGCGCGGGCCCCGGAAAGCCTGGCAGCTAGACTTCGGCAGACGTTTGCGGAAGAACTAGCAGTTGAGGACCGGCTGAATGAAGAGGTTCGCGAGATTTTGAATCAGTACGCAGACGAAATGCGAAGAACCGGGGTTTCGTACCAGGAGATGTACAAAAAAGTGAAGGGACAACTGGCCCGCGAGCGAAAGCTCATTCTGCGTTAAATCACGAAACGATGCGCCTTAGCCGAGAGAAGATTGTTCGCGTGTCCCATCAGCTGGTGGATGTACTGGTGGCCAGCGAGGACGTTGAATTCGTGGAAGACCGCGATACGATCCGTCAAGAGATTGTCCAAATCCTCCAAAACCTACTCAAGGAAGAAGAGAAAGTTGAAGCCGAAGTTCGCCGAAAAATCAGCACTCATAAGAAGGAAATTCTGGAAGGAAGCGAGGAATGGGACATCCTCTACCGGAAGTATTACGCCGAGGAAATGAAGCGCATGGGGCTTGCTCCGCAACCGGAACGAGCCTGATGAATCGCCAAGGGAAGATCGAAGGGTCGAGTATCCACAGATTCCCCGCTTGCTCGTTCAGCACACCTATGGCCGGCGCTTCAGCGTAGGACGGTCTTCATCTTCGTCCGTTGTCTTTTGTTGGTCTTTGGATTTCTTATCCTTATCCTGCTCTGTTTTCTTGCGCAGAGTGGGTTTATCCGGGTCTTCACCCTTCGCCTTGTTGCTGAATTGGATGCCGCGCAAGCGAGCCTTGACGAGGTCGAATTCCGAAGTGGAAACAATATACTC
>Ga0247727_10006280_pt1 | contig 23471 bp, 18 predicted proteins | sample WisWelCaveWW1625_FD_202498 | JGI IMG/M metagenome (GOLD analysis project Ga0247727, IMG submission 202498) | Biofilm microbial communities from Wishing Well Cave, Virginia, United States - WW16-25 | ecosystem: Environmental > Aquatic > Deep subsurface > Groundwater > Cave microbial mat | place...
CGCCAACGGTAATGCCATCTTGAATCAAACGTCCGGTCGAAAGGAAAAACGTCGTATATTCATTGCCGCCGGAAACCGTTAGCGCGTTCTCGAATTGGTGTCCGGTTTCGTAAAGCGCGCCATAATGATCGAAAACCGGCGTATCCGGCGAAAGCTCCGGCCCGAAAGAAGCGACTTCGGTAATGCTGGCCGTGCCATTGGTGCCTTGGCCGAAGCGCGTTTGCAGCGGAATTCTTCGATTGAGCTCGTCAAACGAATAGGAGGTTTTGTACGAAACATTAACCTTGCCCGGTTTGCCGCGCTTGGTGGTAATCAGAACCACGCCGTTGGCCGCGCGCGAACCGTAAGCCGCGGAAGCTGCCGCGCCCTTCAAAATTTCCATCGAGGCGATATCTTCCGGGTTGATGTCACCCGCACGGTTTTGCGCTGCCCCGGCGCCGCCCAGCGTGTTGCCAAAAGTTTGGTTGCTGATCGGAATGCCGTCCACGATGAACAAAGGCTGTGTGCCGCCGGTGATCGAGTGCGCGCCGCGAATCCGAATGTACGAACTGGAGCCCGGATCGCCGCTGCTGGCGGTCACTTCTACGCCGGCTACTTTTCCTGACAACGCCTGAACCAAATTGGCCTCATTAGCCTGAGTCACCAGCGTTGGCTCGACTTTAGCAATGGTGACGCCGAGCTTCTCTTTGCTTCTCGTTTCACCGTAGCCCGTGACCACGACTGCGCCAAGCCCTAAAATATCTTCCGGCAAGGAGAAGTTTTGTGTCATGGTTCCGCCACTCAACGCAATCCGCACGGATTTCGAGCGATAACCGACAAAGCTGGCGGTGAGATTTGTCGATTGGCCGTTCGCCTTGTCGGCAGGGACGCGGAAGCTAAAGTTGCCTTCGACATCCGCAGCCGATCCGAGGTTGAAACCGGCCAGCGTCACATTTGCGCCGGGCAATGGATTCCCGGCAGCGTCTGTCACTTTGCCGCTAATTGAAAGTCCATCCTGGGCAATCGCCAAAATTGGCAATAACAGCATGACACAAAGGACAGCTCGCAAGATTTTACTGATCATACTGCCTCCTCTCGCGTGAGATTGAAAAGGGCCAACCTGAATGGTTGGATTAATTGAAAATAATTTAAGAAAATGATGAACGAATGAAGAGTTTTTATAAAACACAAAAGCGCTGTAATATTCCAAATGCGGTAAGAAAAGGTCCTAACTGTGGCAGGTCCTAAATATTCTGCCAATCCATTGACAGCATTCAGAAGCTGGCATGTCCAGCTAAAATCGACACTAAAAGCGATGTTAAAGGCAGGAAAGTGTGACCGATAATTGACGTATCGTAGTATGCAATTATTTTACCAGCGAAATAAAGTAATTTTTTTTTTTGCTTAAACATTTTTTTTATAATAGATTACAACTAATAATATTTGCCCAGAGCAAGTTTCTTCGAGATAAAAATATGCAAAACTCTGCACTTTGAACAACGAGGTTTTGCATACTACAAGATCGACTTTCCCAGCAACGACGCCAGCAGCTCGGCGGCAATCTCAGCCGTTTGATTTCTCTCATCCAGAATCGGATTGATCTCCACGACGTCGATCGAGCCGACACGCTTGGTGTCGGCGAGAATTTCCATCAATAAATGCGCCTCGCGATATGAAATACCGCCGGCGACGGGCGTGCCGACGCCGGGGGCGTCGATCGGATCGAGGCAGTCCATGTCCAGACTCACGTGTAGCCGCCGCAAATGCTGCAAACGCGCCAACGCCTCGCGCACCACTTCCGCAATGCCGCGCTCGTCGATCTCGCGCATCGAATAAATTCCGATGCGACTCTCTTTCAGCAGGTCCTTTTCTTGTTGATCCAAATCCCGCACGCCGATCATCACGACCTCCGAAGGTTTGAGTTTGGGCCCGAGCCGGCCGAGATTGACCAACTCGGGCTGGCCGAGCCCCATCAGCGCGGCCAGCGGCATTCCATGAATATTGCCGCTCGGAGAGATTTCCGGCGTGTTGAAATCGCCGTGCGCGTCGATCCACAACAAACCCGACGGCGCCTCGTGCGTGACGCCGCCGACGGTGCCGACCGCGATGGAATGATCGCCGCCGACAAACAGCGGAATGCAGTTTTCGGCAACGGCTTTTTTGCCTTCTTCATAAATCTGTTCACACGCCTGCACGACCGCGGGAAGAAAAGCCATGCCGCCGCTTTCCGGCAGCGTATCGCGCACCGGCACGATGATGTTGCCGCTGTCCTCGACCGCGCGCCCCAATTTCCGCAACCGCTGCGATAAGCCGGCGTAACGCAGCGCGCTCGGCCCCATGTCCACGCCGCGGCGCGATTGCCCCAAATCCATCGGCACGCCGATGATTCGAATTGACGAGGCCATAGAGCATTTACCTTTCACAATAGATTTACCAACTCCATATGGAATTTCACGGTCATGACCATGCAGAACGAGTCGCGCGCTTCAGGTTTTAGCTAAAACGAAGCGCTGCAATATGCGAAAATCGCAGCGGAAAGTCAAGCTGGAAGTTTTTGAAAAAAAAGTGGCGAAAGAATTGCGGTTTGGCTATATTTTAAATATGAAACGCTTGATTCTAGCGCGTTACGTTTTGCGCGAGCATCTCGGGCCGTTCCTCTTCGGCTTCTCGGTCATCACGCTCATCTTTCTGCTGAACCTGCTGTTCCGCGAGCTGAGCCGCATATTGAGCAAGGGCTTGCCGTGGAGCGTCGTGCTCGAGTTTTTTGCGCTCAACATGGCGTGGATCGTCGCGCTCGCCGTGCCGATGGCCGTGCTCATGGCCACGCTGATGGCGTTTGGCCGGCTGGCTGCGGACAACGAAATTACCGCGATGAAAGCCAGCGGCGTCAGCCTCTATCGCGTTATCACGCCGGTGTTGATCGCCGCCGGGTTGATCGCCGCCGGCATGATTTGGTTCAATAGCGCCGTGCTGCCCGACTTCAACCACCGCGCTCGCCTGCTCGCTGGAGATATTGCGAGAAAGCAGCCCGGCGTCAGCATCGAGCCGGGGGTTTGGTATAATCGCATTCCCAATTTCGGCCTGCTCGTGCAAGCGCTTGAGGACAGCGCCGATGCCAATCAAGAAAATCAAAACGGCGTCACCCTTGCCCATAATTTGCTCATTGACGATCACAGCGACCCCGACCACAGCCGCACCATCTCGGCGCGGCGCGGTTATATCCAACTCGATCCCGGTCTCGGCGCGCTCGTGCTGACGCTTTTTGACGGTGAAGTGCAGGAACTTGATTTCAGAAAATTGGAAGAGCTGCGGCACGTCGCTTTTACCCGGCACGTGTTGTCGATCGAAGTGGATGACATGTTTCTCAAGCGCAGCGAATCGGAATATCGCGGCGACCGCGAGAAAAGCGCCCAGCAGATGCGGCAGGAAATTTACAGCAATCGCAAACAGATTGAAGAGAATTGGAAAACGGTCAACGAGCATGTGGCGCGCGATTTATATCGAATTTTCGGAACCAGCTTCGGCGTCGCCGGCGGCGCGATGGATTCCACGTTGGCGCAGAACGAGCCCAACCATCGCGATCCGGCTGCGAGTTCGAGCCTTTATGCGTCGGCGTCAATTGCCAATCGCGCGGGCAGCGACGCCTCTCTCGCCGCCCAATCCCAATTTCAAATCAATTCCGGCGACAGTGTTTTGGCGCGGACGCGACGGGAAAGATTGAATCAGCGTCTCGTCAGCGCGCGGCAGACGCTCTACAACATCGACAATCAACTGACGATCATCCGCAGCTACGAACGCACGAATAAAAGCCTGGCGGTGGAGGTTCACAAAAAGTATTCGATTCCGGTGGCGTGTCTCGTGTTTGTGATCATCGGCGCGCCGCTCGGATTCATGGCCCGGCGCGGCGGCCTGGCTGCCGGCGGCGGATTGAGCTTGGGTTTTTTTCTGCTCTATTGGGCGTTTCTCATCGGCGGCGAGGATTTGGCGGATCGCCAATATATTTCGCCGTTTCTCGCCATGTGGTCCGCCAATTTTGTCGTCGGCGCCGCGGGATTGTTTCTTTTGTGGCGCGCCGCGAAAGAGAATGTCACGATGAATTTCGCGAAACTGTTGTGGTGGCGGAGAAAAAGTGATCAGTAAAAATCAGTAATCAGTTACCAGCAACCAACATGCTTTTACTCGATCAATACGTTTCAAAAAAATTTCTTTTCAATTTGTTTTTTTCGTTGACCGCTTTTGCCAGCATCTTCGTCACCGTCGATCTGCTCGAAGCGCTGTCCGAGTTCATCGACCGCAAAGCGCCGGCGATGGTGGTGGCGAGTTATTATTTTTACTACCTGCCGTACATTATCATTTTGAGCATGCCGGTGGCAATGTTGCTGGCGTCCATGTTCAGCGTCGGCCAACTCAGCAAATATAACGAACTCACGGCGATGCTCGCCGCCGGACGCTCTTCGTATCGCATTTTGCTGCCTATTTTTCTCATCGGTTTGCTGGTGAGCGGCGCGATGTTGCTCTTTGCCGAAAAAGTGATGCCGGTGGCCAATCAACGCAAGGCCGAAATCCGACAACAGTACATCGACCGCATGCCGAGAAATTTGCCGTCACGGTTGTCGAATCTTTACTTTCAGGAAAGCGTCGATGCCGAGGCGGATCAACGCCATGAAGATTTGACAAAACTCGCGGCAGCGCCGGTGCGACGCATCTTTATCGGCTATTACGACGAGGCTAACAAGACCGCGCAAAAAGTGAGCGTGCAGGAATATCGCGGCATTTTCATTACCGAACGCGTCGACGCCGCACAAATGCGCTGGTTGGGCGCATTCGATGGCAAAAACTCAGCGGGCAAAACCGGCGTGTGGAAAATGATGCAAGGCTATCGTCGAAAATTTGACGACGAACAAGAAACCGCGACGCGCTTCGACACGCTCGCCATGCCGGAGCTGTCGTTCACGCCGCAAGTGCTGACAAAAGTGCAAAAAAATCCCGAAGAGATGTCGTATCGGGAATTGCGGCAATTCATTCATGAAGTGGCGCGCAACGGCGGCAACCCCGAGCGCTGGCTGGTGGATTTGTATTTGAAAATTTCTTTTCCGCTGGCGAATTTCATTATCGTGCTTTTCGGCGCGCCATTAGCAGCCGGGCGAATTCGCTCCAGCGCCGCGGTCGGCGTCGCCACCAGCCTCGTCATCTGCTTTCTCTATTTTGGCACGGTCAAAACTTCGCAGTCCATGGGGCAGAACGGCACGCTCGCGCCCCTGCTCGCCGCCTGGCTCGGCAACATGATTTTTCTCGCCGCCGGCTTGGTGATTTTGGCGAAGGCGAGAAAATAAAAAGTGGCGCTGAGGCGACAGATAAAATAAAACGGCTCGCTGAATTATCTTCAACGAGCCGTCGTCAAATTATAAAAGCGTGTTACGAAGTTACGGTTTTCCGACTCCAATCACGCCACACGCAATGCGGCCGCCGGCGTTGCCGGTCGGCTGCGTGGTGAAATCGTCCGGGTTGGCGTGCAAGATTACTGCGTGGCCGATGATCGAGTTCGCGCCGGTGAAGGTCAGATGTTTGTCGACGTAATCAAGTTGCGCATTGCCTTGCTCGTCGGCGGTGACATTGCCCAGATCGCCGATATGGCGCTTGTCCGCAGCCGGGCCGGCGTGAGACATGGCGGTTGGATTGAAATGCCCGCCCGCCGCAGTTCCATCTGCCGAGCTGCAATCGCCGAACTCATGAATGTGGAAACCGTGAACGCCTTTGGGAACGCCGGTCAATTTCGCAACCACGCGAACACCGCCCGATTCTTGCGTGAACGTTACCACGCCCTGCGCCGCGTTGCCTTGCGTTGGGTGCAACACCGCCACGCCTTTCGCCATCGCCAAGCTCGAATGTTCCTTTGGATGTTCTTGTGGATGTTCTTGCGCGCTTGCCGTTTGCGCGGCGGCATAACTTCCCAACGCCACGGCAATGAAAATAAAAACAGTTTTGCCAAAATTCCGTTTCATCGTTGTTCTCCTTAAAGGTTTGAAAGTTAATCGATCGATAAATTTCCTGTTGAATAAATCGCTCTTAATGAGATTGTGTGGTTGGCTGGTACTCGCATTTGGGTTTGGGGTCGAAAATTTTTCCGGCATTCAAGACGTTATTGGGATCCAACACCTGTTTGATTTTTTGCATCAGTTCGACGCCGGTGGGGCCGGCCACTTTTTCCAAAAATCTTTTCTTCGATAGCCCGACGCCGTGCTCGCCGGTGATGGTGCCGCCCAAATCAACCGCGGCGAGAAAAATTTCTTCGAAGGCTTTTTCGACGCGCTGAATCTCGTCGCGGTCGCGCTCGTCGGTGAGACAGGTCGGATGCAAATTGCCGTCGCCGAAGTGGCCGAAATTGCCGAAGGTGACATTGTGTTTTTTGCCGATGTCGCGAATGCGCTGCAGCATCGCCGCGATTTGGCTGCGCGGCACGGTGACGTCTTCGAGAATCGTCGTGGGCCGCATGCGGGCGAGTGCCGAAAAAGCCGAGCGCCGCGCCGTTTTCAATTTATCCGCTTCCGCCGCGTCTTTGGCGATTTTGATTTGGCGCGCGCCGTGTTTTTGACAAATTATTTGAACTTTTGCAAATTCATCGGCGACCGCAGCCGGATGCCCGTCGACCTCGATCAGCAAAAGCGCCTCGGTGTTAGTCGGCAGTCCGACGCGCGCAAAATCTTCGACGCAGCGAATCGTCGTCGAATCCAAAAACTCCAACGTGCACGGAATGATTTTCGCCGCAATAATCGCCGACACCGTTCCTGCCGCCTGCTGCATGTCATCATATAAAGCCAGCAATGTTTTTGAAGTTGCCGGTTTTGGAATGAGCTGCAAAAGAATTTTAGTAAAAATGCCGAGCGTCCCTTCGCTGCCAATGAACAATTCTTTGAGAGAAAAACCAGCCACGTCTTTCACGCATTTATTGCCGACGCGCAGCAATTCCCCGGTCGGCAAAACCACTTCGAGTCCCATCACATAATCTTTGGTGACGCCATATTTGAGTCCGCGCAAGCCGCCGGAGTTTTCGGCGACGTTGCCGCCGATGGTGCAAACTCTCATGCTGCCCGGATCGGGCGGGTAAAACAATCCCTTGGCTTCGACTGCCGCGTGCAATTCAGCCGTGATCACGCCCGGCTCGACCCACGCCGTCAAATTTTCCTGATCAATTTCCAAAATGCGTTTCCACGACGGGAACAGCATGGTGATGGAACGCTCGACGGGAATGCTGCCGCCGGAAAGTCCGGTGCCGGAGCCGCGCGGCACGATGATGAAATTTTCCGCGTTCGCCAAACGCAGCAGGGCTTGCACACGGTCGACGGAGGTCGGACGCACCGCGGCCATCGGCGCATTCTCGCGCATCGGCGTGGCGTCATAAGCATACGCGAGCCGATCCTCAGCCGCCGCAAAAACGTTTTCCGCGCCGGCAATTTCGGTGAGTTTTTTGAGAAGTAATGAGTCGGTATCGGGAAGTTTCATGAAGAGGCAAATCATTCAACGAAATTCGCCGCCAAACAAAATTAAAGTTCTGCGCTCCGCCTCGCGGCTAACGATAGTTCTCATAATTATTGACCGTCCAGCGGCCGTTCGCGCGGATCGCGCTGATGAGAATTTCTCGTTCCAGTTTTTCGCCGCCTTGTCGCGGCTCGATCTGCAAATGATACAGGAACATCACGTGATCGACGTCTTGATCCGTGCGCTGCAACATTTTATAATCAATGAAGGGCTTGAGTCGATGAAACTCGCGGTCGCCTTCCTGGAAATTGCGCGCCTCGCCTTTCAACAAGTCGATTTCTTTGCGCAGCTTGTCGGCGGCGAGGCCGCTGGAAACTTCCAACGCTTCAATTTGATCGAGCTTGATAAAATAGCGAAAGCAAAAGGCGTCCGCGGTTTTGCGCGGATCGTTGCTCACGCCGCAAGATGGCAACGCCAGAATGGCAAGCACGAGAAAAACGTTGATCGCCGGCAGATTACGCCGGCGGCAATTGGCCATGGAAAATCTCTTCGCCGCGCTGATGCAGCAATGTGATCGCTGCTTCCATGACTTGCAGGGTTTTAAAGCAGTCGTCGCAGATAAAATAATGTTCCTCGAATATTTTGCGGACAACGGGTTTCGCGCTGCCCTCGAGGTAGTTGATGAAGTCGTCATCGTGTTGTATAAAATCGCAAGCCATGAAAAAATACCCCTTCCGAGCTGTGCGCGGCAAACTCGGCTTGACTTCGGAGGCCGTTTCGGTTCCGAATGAATTTCACTTACAGCTTTTCAAAAATTTCTCTCAACTTGCGGAGCGCATAAGATTTTAAATTGCTCACTTCCTGTTCGGAAACGCCAAGTTGTTGCGCGATTTTCTTGATCTTCAAATTCCGATAAAAATGCAACTGCAGAATTTGGGCGTGGCGTTCGGGCAGCGAACTCACGGCGAGCTTGACCTTTTCCAGCAGATCGATTTGCGCAATTTCGTTTTCCAGATCGTGCGGCGACAAGTCAATAAGTTCGGGCGGCGGCACCGCCTCGCGCCGCCGCCGGCGTTGCCGCCAATAATCCGCTGCTTTGTGGCGAGCGATTTGCAAAACGAAAGTCTCAAAACGCGCGCCTTGCCTGGCTTCAAAACGCTGCTTCTGCGCGGCGACATAAGCTGCCTGCATGACTTCCTGCACTAAATCGTCGAGAGTTGCCTGATCCAAGTCGGAAAATTTTTTGCGCAGAAAATAACGGACACGCAGCGCGAGTTTTTGGATGCTCTGCTCCGACCGTTCCGAGTGGGGGATCACTCTTCCACAATTCGCATTGATGGATTCTCTCACGCTCACAACTGGACGCGGCTTGCAGACTTTTCCCTTCATCCGTCACCCGGCGATTTCGTTTCGCCCAACACCCGGCCCGTTTTTGCCGGCGTCATTTTTTGACGACATCAAAATTGGGCATCCGCAACAGCGATGAGCTGCTTTCCCTGACGATAAACGCACCATCACCTTCCCCGGATGGCGGTTTCAAACGTAATGCAAGATAAACTCGCCCGGTGTAGAAAGCAAGAGGAAAATGAGCCAGACACTTCATTAGTCTGACGAGAACGAAAAATCTTTAATGATTCTGCAAATTTTTTTTAAAGAGATTCAAGATTTTGAGACACTGCTCGACTCATTAAACAAGATATGCCAGCCGCGGAAGAAACCAAAAAATTCTGTCAGATAAACTAAACGGGCGTGACTGCCCAGAAAGGAATCCGTTCTATGAAGCGATTGATCGCATGGTTGTTGCTCGGTCTGCTCTGCTTCGCGTTCCTCGCGTGCGGAGTGAAGGCGCCCAACGGGCCGGAATTGAATACGACAACTGCGCATGAGGATCCACCGCCTCCTCCACCACCATCGGGCGGCGGCGGCGGATGAGAAGGGCGTTTTTTTGACGCCGGTTCCGATATATTTATGGTGAAAAAAATCGGAACCGGCGTCATGGCGCGGAAAGCGAGACACGATCATTTCAATCGGATTAATTCTGCCGAAGCATGCGCCGGCGGAGCGTTGCGCCGATGATCAACGCAATAAAGACGACGGCTAAGAATGGCGCGAAACCGAAGTGTTGCTGGAACTGGAAAGTTTGATCAATGCCGTAATATTGAAAAGCCGCCCAGAAAAAGGGGAGGGGTTTGTCGCTTTCCAACAACGATAGCTTTGCCTGACGAAGCGCTGCGGCCGCAGTCTCGCCGGCGCGCAAACGACGATAAAATTCGGCGGCAAGTCGGGAACTGGCCTCGGCCTCAGCGGGCCACAAACTGCCGATCACACTTGGAATTCCGGCGGCGCGAAAAGCCTGCACAAAACCTTGCAGTCCTTCGCTGCCGCGTAAAACCCCGGACGCGGTGTTGCAACTGCTCAAGAAGGCCAAACGACCGTTGGGAAAGTGCATGGCAAAAATCTCAAACGCATAGAGACTCATTGCGCCGTTTTCGCGCTCGTCAAAAATAATTCTCGAAGACAACGGCTCGGCGTTTTGCGCTTCGCTGTGCGCGGCAAAATGCAAGATGGGATACTGCTGCAAATCATCCCGCCATTTTTTGCCGGCTGAAAAGGGGGGGCGCGATATTTCAACCGCGGCTTTACCCAAAATTTTTTCAATCGCCAAAACCTCGCGTTCGGTTTGCCACAAATCGGCGGCGCCATTCCGGCCATCGTCAAATTCCGGCGTCGACGGCGCGAGCGCGAAAACTGCGGCAGGAGTTTGCGACGGAGAAAGCTGTTTTGTAAAAGCCGCTTGCAAAGAACTGGCATAGCGCACGGTATAATTTTTTAACACGAAGGGCAATGGTCGATAATCTTTGACAACCGTATCGCCAAAGCTTTCCTGCAACAAGATTTCAAAAGGCAAAAAGTGCAAATATTCATCAGCAATGATGAGCAACTGTTTGGCGCGCGCCGGGTCGACAAAATCTGCCAAAAGTATTTGATAAAGTTGGAAGGCAGTTTGTGGTTTGTAGCGGAAAAGCAGCGGTGAAATCAATGGCCAACTCTGTGAATCTTGCAACGCCGCATGCAATGCCGGATTAACCTTGCTTACCAGTTCCCGCAATTCTTGCTTGCCAACCGGCAGCTCGCGGGCCAGAAGGGTGTCCCCATTCAAAGCGAAGAGCAGCGTTTCCTCATCGCCGACAAAATAAGCCATGGCCGTTTCACGTCGCGCCGCCAATGCTTGTTGCAGTGAATTCAAGTTTAAATTGGCGTGAGCATCTAAACTTTCTTCCGCCCTGGCGCCGAATTTTTCCCAGAGTTGATTCTGCCTAAGTTCGAGGCCGGCAATCTCAAGTTGGACTTTGGTCTTTTTTTCGTTCGCCGAGTCGGAGGATAAAAGGTTGGCGAGTTGCAAGCGTTTTTGCAAAAGCAGCGTATCCAGATGAGCCGCCTGCTGGCGGAGACCGTCGGCAAGGCCGGCATGCGCCAGCAGGCGGGCGCGCTGCAATCGCCGGCGCACCACGAGATCGCGCATTTGCTCGGCAACCTCCAATGCCTTTTCCGGTTGTTGCAGGCGAATGTAGGCGCGGCTCAAAGCAAAAAATAATTCCTTTTCCAAAGGCAGGAGCGATGAACTGGCTGCGGCAAGTTCGGAAAAAATTCGTCGCGACGCCAATGTTGCCGCTTCGCTGAGTATGTTCGCCGCCTTTTGATTATTGCCGGCGGCAATAGCAATTTTTCCCAATCCGGTCATGCTGGCAATCAGAGAAACGTAGAATCCGGCCTCGGCGCTTAATCGTTGCGCTTCGCGAAAGCGTTCTTCCGCTTTGGCCAGGCGCTGATGGCGCAGTTCTATCTCGCCCAGCTTCACAAGCGCATCGATGATTTCATTTTTAAGTTGCGCGCGACGGGCTAAGGCCAGCGCTTCCGTTGCCGTGTTGTTCGCCATACGCCAATCGTCGCGCTTTTGCCAAAATCCGGCGAGGTTGAGAATGAGGTCGCATTCCAATCTTTTTAAAGCGTTCTTTCTGGCGATCGACAAGGCCTCTTCGAAATATTTTTTCGCTTCGGTCAAGCGGTTTAGTTCGACAAGCGAAACCGCCCAACTCCGTAAATACGAGGCCAGATAAAGCGTCTGTTGATATTTGCGCGCAAAGAGGATCGCCTCTTCAAAATAAGGCAGCGCGCGCTGATGCTCTCCAACGGCCTGATAGACGGCGGCCAAATTGTTCGCCATCAGTTGGCGGTTGCTTTCGTTCTTTAATGAACAGGCCAATTGATAAGCCTGCGTTCGTTCGGCAATCGCCTTTTCATACAAACCCATCCAACGATAGGCATCGGCGGCATAATGATGGGCCTGCATCCGGCCATAAGCATTATTCAGACGGGCGGATAAAACTTCCGCGCGTTTGGCTTCGACGAGAGCCTGCTGCAAACGCCCTTGTCTGAAGCGCAGCCCCGAAAGCGTCGCGGCCAGATCGACTTGCAAATCCAAATAGCCGATAGCGCGGCTCAATTTTTCGGTTCGAGCCAAAATCGAATCGGCGACCTGCGAACGGCCTTGTCGCATGAACAGATGGCCTTTCAAGAGAAGCAGTTGGCCCTCGCCATCTTTGTCATTCATCGCCGCCATCGCCGCCAACCCCCGATCAATAACGAACTGCGATGAATCCAATTTGCTCATGATCATCAGTTGAACGGCCCAATGAAAATAAATCCGCCAACTTTGACGACCGGCGGCAATTAAGCCGGCAAACTGCGCCATCGCAACTTCAGGGCGGCCTCGCAAAGTTTCCCAATAGGCGAGGGCAAATTGCGCTGGCCAATCATTGGAATTTTTCGCCGCGCGATTGGTGAGATGTTCGCGCACTTGTTGTTCAAGTCCGTGCGCCGGCGCGAGATCAATCAGCTTTTGATGAATCGAGAGGAACGCGGTTTGATTCTGCGCCGCTTGCCAGCAATATTCTGCCGTCTGCTTGCGATCCCCGCGCATTTCCGCTAAAAATGCCAGCGCGCTATAAACTTCACCGGCGGGCGCATTTTGCGTCAGCAAATTTTCGAAGAACGCGCGGCCCTTGCCGGGCTGCCCTTCCAAAACGTAACACTGCGCCGTGCGCCAATAGGCGTTGAAATAAAAATTTTTGCCGAGCAACATCGTCGAGAATAGCCGGCGCGCCGTCGGATAATCGCCTTCTCCCATCGCCTGCGCCGCGCGCCAATATGCGGCCGGAACCTGTTGTGCGCCGGCAGTTTGAGAGAACAGCGCGGTCAGCGCCAGTATAAAAATCCCTCGCATGAACGACGCGGGCAATTTATACGCCGGCCGGCAATTATTGCGCATCATCTCAATCAATCGGCCTCTCTCCGGCGATATTGTCTCGTTTAATTTGCTGCAACATGACATCGATATCCGTAGTCGGCAGCTGACAAGCGTAATTCTCGCAAACGTACGCTGTCGCTTTGCCATCAATCATCGTCATCGAATTGACGAACGGCAAATGCTTGCCGAGATAATTTTGTCCTTTATCGCCATCGGCCAGCAGGAGAATTTTTTTTGGAATGAAACGCGCGTGTACGGCGCGAAGCATGGCGCGAGTGTCCGGCGCGTCCGGTTTGCCCGCGATGATAATTTGTTTCGGCTTGTCGAGACTGAAATCTGCCGCAACCAACATTTGCGGCATCGCGTGCGGAATGCTTTGCAAACGGCCGCCGAAGAGCCGCAGCGTTTTTTCAGCCATCTCCCACCATTCTTTCTCATCGAGCATTTGCGAGAGCCTCAGAAGATTCAACACTGCGATGGAATTGGCCGCCGGCTCGGCGCCATCGTAATCTTCTTTGGTGCGCAACAAAATGGTTTCGTCTTCACCGGAGGTATCGAAAAAGCCGCTGTTATTTTTATCCCAGAACAGGCGGTTCTGCGTTTCCGTGAGCGCGATGGCGTAATCGAGCCATTTGATGTCAAACCCTGCTTCGTAGAGATCGAGCAGTCCCTGCGTGAGAAAAGCGTAGTCGTCGAGATGCGCCGGAAACTTCGCTTCGCCGTCGCGATAGCGACGAGTCAGCGTTTTCGCCTGCGCATTGTAAAGTTTATTCAGCACAAAACTCGCGGCGCGTTCGGCGGCTTGCAAATACTTGGGTTCATCAAGAATTTGATACGCGCGCGCGAATGCCGAGATCATCAAGCCGTTCCATGCCGTGATGATTTTGTCGTCCAAATGCGGACGCGGGCGAGTTTCCCGCAGCTTAAAAAGGTTTCGCTTGCCTTCATTTAAAACTTCGGCAATCTCGGATTCCGAACGTTTGAAGCGACGTGAGGCTTCTGCAACTGTGTCGGCGGCGTACAAAACATTCCCGTCGCGAAAATCACCATGGGGATCGCTGATGGTATTGCCGGTGTCGCTCACGCCGAAACAGTAATTAAAAATCTCGGCATTTTCGTTGCCGAGCAGATCAATGATTTCTTGCTGACGCCAAAGATAAAAGGTCCCTTCTTCTTTCTCTTCCGGATGCGCCGGATCGGGCGCGCTGTCGGCATCTTCCGCCGAATAAAATCCGCCTTCGTTATGCGTCATGTCACGCAGCACGTAGTCGAACACATCGCGTGCCACGTTCGCAAAAAAATCGTCGCGGGTAATTTGATAAGCGTCGAGATACGACCACACGAGCTGCGCTTGATCATAAAGCATTTTCTCGAAATGCGGCACGCGCCAATAAGCATCCACCGAATAACGATGAAAGCCGCCGCCGAGATGGTCGTACATGCCGCCGGCCCACATTTTTCGCAACGTGGCGAGCGTCATCTCCAACGCGCCTTTCTCGTTGTGGCGCGCGTAATAGCGCAAGAGAAAATTGAACGCCACCGGCCGCGGAAATTTCGGCGCATTGCCGAAGCCGCCAAGACGCTCATCGAAGCTGCTATAAAACTGCGAATAGGCGGTGCGCAAAATCGGCGTGAACAGCAGCGCCGAGTCCGGCGTGGCAGCAACGGTTGTGTGCTCTTGCAGCGCTTTGATGATTTGCTCGCCGGATTGCAGTACTTGCTCGCGCTGCTCCATCCACGCGGTGTGCAAGCGCTTGAGCAAGTCGGGAAAACCGGGCCGGCTATAACGCGAATCCGGCGGGAAATAGGTTCCGGCAAAAAACGGCTGTAAATTCGGCGTGAGCCAAACCGACATCGGCCAGCCGCCGCTGCCGGTCATGGCTTGCACTGCGGTCATGTAAACTTTATCGACATCGGGACGCTCTTCGCGATCCACTTTGATGCAGACAAAATGCTCGTTCATGATTTTCGCGATCTCGGGATTCTCGAACGACTCGCGCTCCATCACGTGGCACCAGTGGCAGGTGGAGTAACCGATGGAGAGAAAAATCGGTTTGTTCTCCTGCCGCGCTTTTGCAAAGGCTTCTTCGCCCCATGAATGCCAATCGACCGGATTGAAAGCGTGCTGCAACAAATACGGACTTTTCTCGTTGATCAAACGATTCGGGTAATGGCCTGTTTTGAGTTTGCGGGCAATATATTCTGAAGAGGGATTCATTTTGTCCTCGGCAAGTTTTTTGGCAACCGTCAGCCAATCCGCTGGGCTATTGTTAGTCGCTTGGCCACAATGCTGCTGACTAAAGCCGCAAAATATCATCAGCAACATGCAAGTGATGCAATGGCTGCGTCTTCTTGTTCCTGCGCTCATCGAAAAATTTCCAAAACTTTCTCCACCTCACTCAAGTCTTCAAACAGAAAATCCGGCTTTTCAGCGCGCAAGTCTTCAACAGAGTATTCACCGGTGGCGACGGCAATGGCAACGGCGCCGTGCGGCCGGGCGCAATAAATATCGCGCGGCGTGTCACCGATCACATACACCGCGTCATGATTGGGCTGAATATTGAATTTTTCTTCGGCGCGGCGCAAGGCATGGGGCACCAGCTTATTGCGGTCGGTTTCGTCGTCGCCAAAGGCGCCAAATTCAAAATACTGCCAGAGGCCGAAATGTGCAAGCTTGATTTCGGCGCCGCGAATCCAGTTGCCGGTCAGCAAGCCGATATGCGTCTCGGGCATTTTTTTAAGCTCATCCAATAATTGCGGAAAGCCGGGCATGATGCGGCGTTTCGGCCGAGGGCGCTGCATATCTTCGGCGAGATGAATAAAATAGCGTTTTTTGAATTTTTCAATTTGCCCGTCTTGCCAGGCGAGGCCATATTTTTGAAAAGCCTCGAGCAAAATTTTCGGATCGGTTTGTCCGGATAGCAAAACGTTTTCGAGGCCATTGGAAATTCCATAAACTTCTTCAAAGGCAACTTCCATGGCATGTTTGCCGGAGCCGCCGGAATTAATCAGCGTGCCGTCGATGTCGAAGAGGAGGATTTTCATAAGATCGTAAAGTGTGCGAGTAAAACGTAAGAATAAAACGTAAATTAGGGCTTACGTTTCAATCAATTCCAATTATCGAATTCTTTTTAGAACTTTGCCGTCGGTTTCAAATATCACCGCGCTGTCGCGATCGGTACGCAAAAGTTGAATGCCGAGCGAGTCATAACGCGCCAGCACTTGCGGATCAGGATGTCCAAAATTATTCCATCGTCCAACCGAAGCCACCGCCCACTGCGGGCTTACGGCATGAAGAAACTGCGGCAGGCTCGAGGTGATGCTGCCGTGATGGCCGATTTTCAAAACGTCGCTATCCAACAGTTGCGCCGATTGCAGCAAATGATTTTCGCTCTCAAGCTCGGCGTCCCCGGGAAACAGAAACGCGTGTTGGCCGAAAATGACTTTGATGACGACCGAGGCGTCGTTGAGATGTTCAAAGTCAAATTCGTTTTGACGCGGATGCAGCGCCAAAACTTGTGCGGGAGAAAAATCCGGCAAGCGCTCACCGGCGTGCAGAGTCAACAACGGCACGCGCAAACTATCGGCAAGTTTTTCGCAGCGCTGTTCGAGAGCGGAATTCGTTTCGACGCCGCAGACAAAAACTTTTTTGATTTTGATTTCCTGCAACAGCGTCGGCAAGCCGCCGAGATGATCGGCATGCGGATGCGTGATTACGACGGCATCGAGCTGCCGAATGCCATGCGTTCGAAGAAATGGAACCAACACGCGCTCGCCGGCGTCGTAATTTTCTAACATCGGGCCGGCGTCGACGAGCAGCCGTCCGGCGGGAAATTCCAGCAGCGCGGCATCGCCTTGCCCGACGTCAAAAAATGTAACGCGCAATTTCGGTCCGGCGGTCCAAGCGTTTTGCCAAACAAAAACGTTGAGAACAATCAAACCGCCCAACAACAGCCAGCGCTTTGCCAGGGGTGAGCGCTGCCACTCCACTATCGTTGCAATAACGATGACATAAAAAAGCAGCAGCCACGGCGAAATATAAACGCCGTCGACATAAGCCAGCGGCAGATGCGAGAGCCAGCGGGTGAATGCGATCATCGCGTTCGATGTAAGGTCAGCCACAATACCGAGAGCCTGCGAGACAAATTCAAAAAATGAAAATACACAAGCCACCGTCGCTGTCGCCACAATAATAAAAGCGGCCGGAATTACCATTAAATTCCCAAAGATCGCAAGAAGTGGCAAGCGGCCAAAAGCGTGCACTGAAACAGGCAAGATCGCCAATTGCGCGGCGAAGGAAACGGCTTGCAGTGTGATGGTCAAGCGAACCGGCAACCAACGAATTGGGATCAGCCGTCGAAACAGCAGCGCTACTGGCTGATAAAGATAAGCAATGCCGAGCACAGCCATGAACGTTAATTGAAAGCCAAGTTGAAAAAGCTGAAGCGGCTGCCAGAGCAAGATGATAATGGCGGCGGCGCCGAGGCTATTATAAATATCGGTATTGCGTTCGAAGCTTTCGCCGAGGATGATCACCACCGCCATGATCGTGGCGCGCACTACCGGCGGTTGCGCCCCGGTTAGAAACATGTAAAAGACGACTCCAACCAATAAAAAAATCGGGTGCCATCGTCGCGGCACGCGCAACAAAGAAAGCGCGATGAAAATGATGAGCGCGATAAAACCGACGTTCGATCCGGACACGGCGAGAATGTGAACCAAGCCGGTGCGCTGAAACGCGTCGAGAATTTCTTTCGAGATTTCATCACGCGCGCCCATAAGCAAGCCGCGCAGCAGCGCCAAAGATTGGCCGTGCGAGAATCGGCTGAGCTGCGCATCTATCCAAGTTTTAGTTTGGGTGATGGTTCGTCGCCATGAGAAAGTGCCGTTGGATTTTTCGCGCCAAAGTGGAGCTTCGTCGCGGCAGTAAAATACGGCGGAAATGCTTTGCGCTTGCAAGTAAGCGCGATAATCAAATGCGCCCGGATTGCGGCTTTCATCAGCAAGACGCAAAAGACCGCGCAATAGAAGCTTCTCGCCAATTTCAACATCGCCGAGACTGTCGCTAAAAACGAGCGCGGTTCCACGCGTCGCCGTCCAACTCGTGTCGGTTCGGAGGCGCTGCATTTGTAATGGAAATCTGTATCGCCCGTTGCGAGACTCTGGAGCGTCGCCAACTTTGCCCAAGAGCACAACTTCTGTGGCAGAATCAGCGAAAGTATCGATAGCGTTTGATGCCGAACTTTGTGCGAAGTCCGCGCGCAACATGCCGGCTATCAAACAGGCCGCCAGCAATAAACCATCAATGGCGTTGATATGAGGCAAAGAATTTCTTACAACCAAGTTTGATGAACCGTCCGGCGGGTTGGGGGATTGGCCGGCGCTTGTTTTCCGTCGAGAAAAGAGCAAAATCGTAATAGTCAAGGCGAGAATGAAGCTAATCGCTAAGAGCGTTCTCGGCAACAACGGCTTTTGCTCCACCAGGATGCCGAGGCAAAATGCAATGGCCATGAAAAAAGCCGGACGACTTGCCATAAGTTCACACGCCGCGCGTTTCGGGTGGCCAAATTAATTTATGCAACTGAATTTGCAATTGTGCCTTGACGCGATCCGCCAACATCCACTCGGCTAACGGACGCAATTCCATTTCACCGAATACCGGGGAGAAGAGCAAATGAAAACGTTGATCGAGGCGATGTTTCCGAATGGTTTCTAACGTCCATTCATAATCAGCGCGATCTTTGATGACGAATTTGATTTGATCGTGCGGCTGCAAGATTTCGAGATTGGGCCAATGGTTGCGCTCAACCTCGCCGCTGCCCGGACATTTGAGGTCGACAATCTTGATGACGCGCGGGTCGAGCTGAGAAAGATCGAGGCTGCCGCCGGTTTCCATGAGGACGGTATAATTTGCCGCGAGCAGGCGATCGCACAGATCGTAAATTTCTTTTTGCAGCACCGGCTCGCCGCCGGTGATCTCGACGAGCTTGCAGCCGTAGCTCCCGACTTTTTTTATGATGTCGTCGAGGCTGATTTCTTCGCCGCCGTAAAACGAGTATGCCGTGTCGCACCAAACGCAGCGCAGGTTGCAGCCGGTGGCGCGGATGAAAACGCAGGGCCTGCCGACGAAGCTGGATTCGCCTTGAATGGAATAGAAAATTTCAGTGATCCGCATTACTCAAACTCCGTTGCCTCGTCGCCGCGCCAAAAATATTCAGCGCTGGCGCTTTTGAGAATCACTCTCCCGATGTCGTGCTCGCTGCGCTTTTTCACCGGGCGAATGAGGATGCCTTTGCGCATGTATTCTTCTTTGCCGCCGATTGTTCTTTGCAGCAACCAGCATTAAACGGCGTTTTTGATGATTTCCCATGCCTCCCGCGCTTGATCATCCGTCATGCACAGCGGCGGCGCGGCGCGCACGATGGCGCTGTGATGCAATGTCCAGCCGATAATGAGGCCTTGCTCGCGGCAGCGTTGAACAAATCTTTTTGCCGCTGCCGGTGTTTGAAATTCGATGGCGAAGAAACAGCCGAGGCCGCGCACTTCGCGAATCACCGGTCGTTCTTTTGCCAACTGGCGCAGCTCATTTAAAAAGAATCGTCCGAGATGAGCGCTGCGTTCGATGAGATTTTCTTGCAACAAAACTTCGAGGCCAGCCAATCCAGCGGCGCAGCTCATCGGATGGCCGCCGAATGTCGTCACGTGTGCGAGCGGCGGATTTTCCGAAAGCGTCTGCATGATCTCGCGTCGTCCGATGAACGCGCCGAGCGGCAAACCGCCGCCGAGCGCTTTCGCCAAACACACGATATCCGGATTTGATTTCGGCCAATGCTCGCTGGCAAAAAGTTTTCCGGTGCGGCCAAATCCGGTCATGACTTCATCGAAAATGAGCAACGCGCCGACTTCGGCGCAGCGTTTTCGCAGCGCCGGCAAAAACTCCGCTGCAGGAATGCGCACGCCGCCTTCGCCTTGCACGGGCTCGATGATCGCAGCGGCGACGCTTTCATTAATATGCGACAGCGCGTGATGATCATCAAACGGCAAGAACTCAAACTCCGGCAGCAGCGGCAAAAATGGCGCGCGATACAACTCGCTCGACATCGCGGAGAGTGCGCCGTAGCTGTCGCCATGATAGCCGCCTTTGAAGGCGACATATTTTTTTCGGCCGGTGAATTTGCGCGCGGTTTTTAATGCGCCTTCAATCGCTTCCGCGCCGCTGTTGCAAAAAAAGACAATGCCATCTTCAACCGGCGCGAGTTCGGCAAGCCGGCGCGCGTATTCGACTTGCGATTCCTGAACATATTCGCCATACACCATCACGTGCAAATGACGGTCGAGTTGCCGGCGAATCGCCGCGAGAATTTTGGGATGTTGATGGCCAATATTCGCAACGCCGATTCCCGAAATAAAATCGCTATAGCGCTTGCCGTCGCGTGTAAAGAGATAAATTCCTTCGGCGCGCTCGATTTCCAAGCCGAGAGGTTCCGAAGAAGTCTGGCAGAGATAGCGAAAAAAGTTTTGTGTTATTGTTGAAGATGCCATTTTCAATCACTGAATTGTTGTCTTCAATCGCAGGCCGCGCGTCAAGCGCCGCCACCTCGGATTGACTTCATCCAACCAACCGCAACTCGGTGCTTGCGCCAAGCCGGCAAAATTAAAAAAAAGATTATCGAAGGCAGCGCCCAACTCGGATGAAGCAAAAAATTTTTCTAATTCACGCCCGGAATTTCCCCAAAGCAAAATTTGCAATTTGTTTTTGTATCGCTCAACGATTGTGATCAAATCTTTGATTGAAGCCACCGGCCAAACGCGCGCAAAACGATAAGCCACCCGTTCGTTCGGATCGAAATGTTCTGCGGCGGCAACCGTCCACGCTGTTCCGGCGCTGGTCAATAAAATAATTTTTTCGCCGGCGGCGCTGCGAACCGCTAGCGCGCCGCGCCATTGCTGAATCAAGGCATGTTGCGCGGCAGTGCGCTTGCCGATGGGAAGTATCGCGCTCATTTTTGCCATCGCCTTGGCGAGTCGCGCGCAAAATTCTTCCACTTTTTTCCAATCAGCGGTGAGTAAAATAATAGCCTGCGGTGAAAGGCAGCCCATTTGTTCAAACATGCAAATGTCATAAGCCATTTGCCGCACTCTGAGATTTTCGCGATGAGGGTTTACGATCGTCAGGCTGAAGCGATCGCCGAAATCGGCAAAATGTTTTTTCCGTTGGGCGAATTTTTCAATCGTGCCATCATCGCCAAATGCAATCACAGCCGGATTATATTCCATCACGGTTTGGGTTAAATCGGAATTGGAACGCGACCAAGTCAACGCCGCGAGGCGCGAGGCTACTGTGGGATCGTGTTTCGCTAATGTCGTTAAAATCGCCGGCAATAAAAATGGCTCGAGCGAAGAATTTTTCACAAGGGCCGGAATGCCGAGCACAGATAAATGCACGAGCGGATGAATCGCGACGCCGGGAATGTTTCCCGCACTCACCAAAAAGGCGAGCGCGGGATATCTCATTTTTTGTTCGGCATGGCGGTCGCGATCGCATTTGACCTCGCGAAGCCAACTATTTAAAACTTCTTCGGTAAATACCCGGAAATGGTTGTAAAGCGCTTCCTTTAACATCTTTTGGCTCAAGCCGGTAGCGGCGGCCAACGCCGCGAGAATAGTTTTGGCGCCGGGGAATTTTATTTTTTGCCATTCGCGCGCAACTTGACACCAAGCTTTGATGGCGCGCGCCTGCCAGTCTTTGCTACCCTCTCTAAAACCGAAAGCGGGCTGGCGAAATTTTGTCGCAAACTCGGCGAGCCATTCGGCAGAAAGTTGCGCCGACGCATAAATGACGCCGCTCTGCGCGTAGCTTTCGTGCTGGCGCGTTTGCGTTAGCGGCTCTGCAAAACCATTCGGAATGAAAAAGTCACGCAGCATGGTCAATGGCTTCCGTGAGTAACGAGCAGCCGCGCAGCTCGGCGCCGGTCGCGCGGCCAACAAGCTCGAGGCGATCTTGCCGCGCGCGTCCTAAATCCTCGGTTTGAATCGCCATGACGGAATCGACATTGGCAAGATCAAAAATGCGCAACAGGCCGATTTCGCCTTCCGGCAAAATTTTTAAATACTCCGGATCGACGGCGGCGACGCGAACCCACGGCGGCATGAAGTGCAAAGCGCGGAGCGCGTGGTGCTCATGATGACGCGGAATGTCGGGAAGCGAACTCGCATAAAATTGCGACGACAACTCGGTCATGCCGTATTCATTAAGCAAAAATTCTCGCGGCACGCCAAAAGTTTCGCAGAGCCGCTGCTGAAATTCTTCGCGCGTAATCTCAGTCCGATGGCCTTTGTAGCCGCCGGTATCGAGAATGCGGCTGCCAATCGGCAGTTTGAATTTTCGGCCTTCGCGTAGAAAGATTTCCATACATTCAAGCAAAGCCAGCGCGGTGCCGAGAATAAAAACCGGCGCGTTCTCTTGCGCAGCTTCGTCGAGCGCTTTCTGCAAGCCCGGCGCATCAAGATGTTGCGGCGAAAAAAATATCGCGCTTTTTTTATCGCCAAATTCATCGCGCAGTCCGGAAAACATATAACCGAGCGAGGAATTGGGGAAAAGCTCGACGGTCGGGCCGAGGAAGAACATTCGCATTTTTACAATATCGACGAGACAATATGCCGCAAAACTGCGCAGCATCGCGGCGCGGTAAAATTCCAATGTCCGAAAATAATGTTTGCCGGAACGATTTTGGGTCGTGCCGCTCGTGTGAAAAACCGCCGCCGCTTCGTGCGCTGGAAAGCAAGTCAACGGCGCTTCTTTAAATGCGCTGGTCGTAACGGCCGGAATTTCGCGCCAATTTTCAATACGTTCGGGCGTCATCTTCTGTTGTTGACATATGCCGCGATAGATCGTGTTGCGCTCGAACTGATATCGAAATAATTCTCCGGCCAGAAGCGAAAAAATGCCGCCATCAAATTCCTTGAGGGGAATGGCGCGGATAAAGTGCAGAATTTTTTTTGCGATCGCAGGTTCCATGCGGGTTTATCTAGCCGCGCACTTTTCACACTGGCAAAGCTCGCGCAGGCGGTCAAATGTATAAATGCCGGTGCCGTGCCCGTCCGACCACAGAAACGAAACGCCATATCTTCCCACCGGCCGCAGTTCTTGCGGCTTGAGGTGGGTTGGAATATTTTCCGGCCGAATGATTCGCGCGCCGGTGATTTCATCCACGCATTGCGCGCACGGGCAGGCCATGCGCAAGTGCAACGGATCATAAATACTCCGGTGACCGTCGTTCCAGTCAATCAACAGGCGATGGTTTTCAAATTTGACGTTGGTCGGCAACATGATTGTTCCATCCACTCAAAGCATTCAACATAAGATAGGAAAATTTTTGTAAAAATTCAAAGGCCAATATCATTTGTAAGGAAAGGGCACGGCCGGCGACAAAAATATGGCCTGTTGTTACCGGCAAAATAATTTGTCATACCGGATTTTAATGCAAGGGCAAAAATCAAATTTTCCGCTCCTCGGCCTGGCCTATCTTAGTTTCATCAGCCTCGGCTTGCCGGACGGACTGCTCGGCGTGGCGTGGCCGTCGATTCGCGCGCGTTATGTGTTGGGCACCTTGATTCTCAAACATCAATTTCAAGTCAGTGACCAGGAAATTTTCCAATTGATCGTTGAGAATCCCTACTGCCAATACTTCATCGGGCTGGCGAAATT
>Ga0247727_10006281_pt1 | contig 23465 bp, 17 predicted proteins | sample WisWelCaveWW1625_FD_202498 | JGI IMG/M metagenome (GOLD analysis project Ga0247727, IMG submission 202498) | Biofilm microbial communities from Wishing Well Cave, Virginia, United States - WW16-25 | ecosystem: Environmental > Aquatic > Deep subsurface > Groundwater > Cave microbial mat | place...
TATTGATTCATCAATGAAGGCCTCACCTTAGCCACGTACTACACGTGGCGGCACGGGCTTCATCTGCGGTAAAGACGGTGAACAGGTGGTGAACTGTCTTGAGTATCTCTAACTGCGTCAACTGCGTAGACGGTTGTGATCTCGCGAGAACCTTTGGCAACAAATATTCGATCCTGCACAGGTGATAGACATAATAAAGCTTCCGTACTCGGCAAACAATGCAGTCCTTTCACTGCGCAGAGCCTTTGCTTTAGCTCTTTCATATTCAAGATCGCGACCCGAGGCACCAGTATATCTCCGCATTAACAGCTATATCATAAACAACATAGAGCCACATCCATCATGCATTTCGATTTGCCATTATTTTATTGAAGTCGCCACTGCTGTCTCACACACGTGCTCAAAAATCCCCCAGCAAAGCACATCGTTCTCGTTGCCTGCTGGCACATTGGGGTCTTGGCGTGCCACTGCTTGTTTGACGGTGGACGATGGTTCTGTCCAGTTCTGATTACGAAGAATCATGTTCGTGACGCTCATCAAGAAAATTGCGAGATCCCATTTAGATGAATCACTCTCGTGGCATTCCAGCTCCCATCGCACGAATTCCATTCTGCCCTTGGTATCGCTGACTTTCAGTCGCAGTACGACTGGTTGACCCGCTTGTGCTTCATCGATCGATATCTTTGCGCTGTGTATAGGTGCAATGCTCCAACCGCGTGCATGTTCGCGAAAGGTCTCCGTGACTTCCATGCCAGCACTTTGCAAGATCTTGACGATAACTTGCTTGTGATTCTTATACACTATTAAATGGTTGACATTTGTAAGGCGGCTATTGTCTGCCCACTCGATGTTTGCATAATGCTTGAATGTAACAATATTCTGCGTTAAATTCCGATCCACAAACTCAATCTCCAAAAACCGTTTGAGTCGCTGTTGGAAACCACCCTCTCCTCTCAGAGTCCACGCAAATTCTTCGCTGGTCACGTTGGCAACGTCACTTGCAACCCCACTGGAGTCTATGATATTCTGAATACGAGCCTTATCATCGGCCGGCAGGTTTTCTTGTTGTGCGGCTGCGTGCAACTCAGAAATGTCGATGGACGCTTTGTCGTAGTCGAATAAAAACACATGGTGAGCCATCTCGCCATCCAGTTTGGAAACACCAATGTTTGCTAGTGTCGCGTCGCCGTGGCGTGCACCAAGACGGTGAAACGAGCGTAAAGCATAGATGCACTTCTCGATGACGTCCTTCAGCAGGAACTCCTTTTGCGCAAACGATCGTGATGTGCCCAGTCGTATTGTGGTTGGTGGTGCGTCACGGGCGAATCCGCTTCTAGTCGTGGACCGAGGACTGATGGTTAGGTTCTTCAGCACGCATTCAATGTAGCGGTAAACGGGCATCAACAGTTGCTCCATGACTAGGACTGTCGTGCAATACTCGTCCTCGCCATCCATGAAATCCCGACAGCGGACCATGTGCACCTTGACCATCGGCGGTGGTGAGATTGTCATCAGTGTGATCATTTTGTTGAGGTAGATGGCTATCCACGATGCACAGATCGCATTGCTCTTGAAGTCAGACGGAAGATCTTTCTCGTGTGCTCCCTTCTCGTCCTCTTTCCGCTTGAGGTTGTTGCTTTTTTCGGAGATTCGGATCGCCACCTTATGGGGGCTGCCTTCGTCGGACAGCATACTGCCCGAGAACGTTGTTGCGAAGGTCCCCCTGCCCAGGATGGCGATTGCATCCGAAACGTCGACGGGAAGAAGGCGCCCCAGAAACTTGAACGGATAGAGGTCACATTCCGTCACCACGGCACTCATAATGCTCGCGAACACCGCCTCGCGCATATTGAGAACGGAGTCGTTTAGAAGAGAATGCAGCGCGGCCAACTGCATCGAGTCGTCTGGAAGACGCGTCCCTTTCTTTTCTAGGGCGATCTGTAGGGCGGCTTTTTCGACATGTGGATAAGGAAGCTCTGGCGTGACGTCGACGAGTCTCGCTCCATATGTGCCCTCTATCCATTGGAGCGTGCGGTTGTTGGCAATTGCCGACAGTTGCCATTGGCCCCACAGCCCGTCTACCGGTCCGTGATGAGGAGTCACGATAACGAAAGAACTCGGACTTGCCTCAACGGGCTCAAAGGGTTGTGTCGAGCGGATCTCCTCCATCGGCACAACCTCAGCCTCGTCCACCAATTCCTCCTCCTCGGCAGGCAGCATTTCTTCTATGTTGTGGATTGGAATCAGGGTGGGCATCTCACGAATGCCAGTGTGTCGAGTAGGGGGCGAGATGGTTTGGCGCGCTCGCTTCGGTGGTGGGGATTGTGGTGTTTCCGGAATGAGTACCTCGTCGGAGAACAGATCTGCACTACCTGGCCGAGGTGGTGTACGCGGGGATGACACGTAGCTCATGTGCCCAAAGGTTAGGCTGGCTTTCCCGAACTGGAGCATGTGAGATACTTCATTTCCGATGCTTGCGTGTGGGCGCGTGGTTGTTTTCGCAAGTAAGTTACACAAAGAATATTTTATTGTTGCATAAGAGCCATTGAGCAAAACCATCACATCCGGTTCAGGAGTGGATGCCCGTAAGTGGGGCAAGTGCTTGTTTAACTCGCGCTACAAGCTTGAATGTCACCACCATGTAGCAGTTTTGGTCGTCGTCGAATGACGCCGTTGAGAACTGCTGGTCACTCTTATCTCCAAACACGGTTACGCCCTCCTCGGTTTGGCTGGGTGCGGAGTATCCATAAGGAGGAGGTGGTTCTGATGCAACTGGCCGTGATGCTCCAAACCCTCCACCAAATGATGATCCACCGCCTCCACCACCACCTACACTGCCGCATATTCTGCTACCACTGGACCCATCACGATATTTTTCCTGTGCGATCGAGGCAGCCGTTCCGAATCGGGGATACGAGGCGGATTCGCGTTCGCATCGGTCGTCTCGTTCGCGGGACCGAGATCGCGCGCGTCCGAGGCTGCCAAACGGGCCTCTACGTGCAAATACGAACTTGATAGAGATTACTCCGTTGGTGGACTTGCCAGGCGTCGCTCCACATTCCTTGGCAGCGTCGCTGGCCACGGCCAGAAAATGAAACTTCCGCCCTTCGTGGGCAGGACGCTCGATTTCAATCGACTGGCGTGGCTTGAGAATGAAGTCGCCCATAGGCAGATCATCAATCATCACCTCTGCACAGACGGCGCGAGATTCGAAGTTCTCGATTTTGAGAGCGTACGAGGAGTCGGAATTCAAGCAGACTTCCTTCTTCTTGGTGCCGACCAGTTGAGGATTGCCGGTTGCACTGATGATCGAGACTTCACATCGTCCGACAACAAACATTCTCGATGCAGTATGCGTGTTAAAAAAAACGCTTCCATAGCTATAGTGAGTAGCCGCATTTATATTACGCAGCAATTAACCCGATGATCGTGTTTCGGGAATGTTGCGGGGACTCGGCTCATTTGATACGCGTTGACGAGCAACGACACACGATGTGTGTCACGTGTCTCGGGATGGTGTGTGCTGGATGTACAGCCCTTAGTCAGCTCACGCGCTGTAAGGCTTGCCACTGTCTGTACAAACCCAAACGCACCCTAAAGTGTCTAGACCACAACTGCCCGTGTACATGGGAAACACTGATTCAGTGTTCTAATTGCCAAACTCAAGTCAAACTGAAAGATACCAAGAAGAAAAGACACCCCCGTTCGAGATCACGCAGCAATAGTAGCAGTGGAGAGGGTTCGGCACAGAAACGCCACATAAAAAGGCTCGGTGTTATCACACCGAAAAAGCCGCGCGAATCACTACTCGCGAAGTATGTTGTGCGAGGCAAAGGTGTCGTTTCTGTTGATGTAAAGGAAACCTAGAAGATTGGATGTGTGCGTGGTTTATTTTTATAAAAAATGGGATCAGAGCAAAAAGGCAATGTGGCCTTCGCTGTTCGCTGTGCTGGTGGCTTGCGCAACGTGCTGCCAAGCCAGCACATCTTTCCAGTTTACGTTCGCAAACATTGCTCCATATGTGCCCACACTCATCGATATCCAATGCAACATAAACAGCGACTGCAATATCGGTCTTCCGGAGGTTGCTGCTCTGATTCCGTCCGATGTGAACCAGGCCAGCGCCTGCTTTCAGATGCGATGCCTGGAGTCCGTAATTGTCCTCGATGCGCTGAACCGCGGGGGTGCGGATTACGAGCAGTTGGGAATCACGCGTAATTTCTGTTGTTACGGACATGAGATTGTCACGATCGACAACGCAATCGGAGCGGCGCAGCGCGCCGCCTTGCAGGATCCCACACTGCAGACAACTGACGCTCGTATTCGTGGATCGTTTGCTCGATGGCTTCCGGAAGTCTACTCACTGCTGGCGTGCGCAATCGAAACTGGTCCAGACCAGTGTTTGCGCGGGATCTGTGGGCGGCGCAGTGATGTTCCCGGGACGGGTCTTGGCTCGGCCGCATATCAGTGCAACGCAGCCATCGACGACCCGGTACTAGCCGCGTATGGGCACGTAGCATATCCCGAACTGCCAATGGACGCGTTTGGACGTATTGTGTTCTCGCAAGATGGTCTCAAGCATGACGGAACCTTTGCGTATACGCGACCCCTCTTTAACGCAGATGCGGTTGTCTTCAACCGCACGATTCCATACGGAATCGCCATGGCAAACTCTTACGGGCTTGTCGATCACATCCCATCATCGGGTGACTCTGTTCTGAACATGTGCGGTTCGCCAATCGCGCAGGGGATATGCGCATGGGATGACATACGTGGTCTGTATATGCGTCAAGACCGCACCTGCACTAACTTCGGTGATAGTCTTCCTCCAGGCGACGTGTTAGCAAGCACGTGCATGCTTCCGCGTTGCAACGGCGCCGGCACATGCGGACTGCCGACGAACATTGGTAGTCCATGTCCACTGGCTGAGGTCAGTCTCGGGGCGGAATTCGAAGCAGCTGCCGACGGAGGTGGTGCGGCGGGTCGCAATGCCATTGATCCACGGTGTCTGGTTGAAAGCCCACAGTGTGTGCAACGTTCTGTTTCATTGAGTGGAATTGCTCCGCGCGCCGGGCAAATCGCCCTCGCTGCATTGTCGTGGGTCGAGCAGGCATTGCAGGCAGCCGAGACGCAAATTATCAACAATCCAGGGGGATTCCCATTGAATCTGACGCAAGCTACGCCAACCATCCCCCTCCAGGGAACCTCCACGGATTCGGTCATGCTGACTGCGCTTGGAAATGCAGTGGCGCAGTCGGGCTACGGATCCGTTGCCTTTGCGGTGTGTGCATTTCAATCGGCAACTACATTTCTTGCGTCGGGCACTGACTGCTCTCGCAGTACCTCTCATGTCTCAGGGCCCGATGACCCCATCCCGTCCACTCCCGAATGCGCAGCAGCACTGACAACGGGCGGGGATGTGTTTGCGTACACGTGCTTCAATCAGTTTGTGAGTTCACCTGCCTCCATATCAATCGATATTGATGGGATCTTGCACGCGAATCCGTTTCCCATTACGCCCGACTTCGTGCGAGTCGGCCGGTGCGTGTCGCTGGCAGCCCCGTACGGAACGTATGCACCCGAGCCTCCAAATGCTCCGTTCGTGCCGCCGAGTCCCGGAGCAGTGCGGGAGTGCACCGTTCCCCTCTGCAATGGCCAAGGGCAACGCGGTTGGTATGCCCGCGAGCCAGGATCATTTTGCGGGGAAGTGAGAGCTCCCTTGTCGCCATTCTGTGCCGAGAGGCGCTGCACAGCCAACGCCGAATGCAATCTCACGTACGTGCCGATCGGCACGTCTTGCCGAGACGATAATCCGTGCACAACACAAGAAACGTGCGACGGCGCGGGTCAATGCAACGGAGGGGTGGATACACCTGGGTGTGTGCCATGTACTGTGGATGAAGACTGTGTGTGCACGGGCGGGGGTGGGTTGGTGGGCTGGTGCAGAGGGGGAAAATGCACTGCGCAGGCACTAACGGCACCCGAAGCCCTTTCCCTGTTGCGCGGAGATTATAACGCCTTCTCGTTGCCCCCCTTTGAGCTGGGCGTGCCCGAGGTGGATGATTGGGAAGGCAGTCCGTCTCTTGCGATGGAAGACCACGGGCCCTCTATTAGTTTTTTCCAAGCGACGGGGGGTCGGTTACCCCGAGTCTGTCGCATGCCAGCACGCGAGATCGCTCGGTTCTCGAGCGAAGCGGGCGCGCCATGCTATGCAACCGTTCCTGCCATTGGTCTCTGCAGAGCCAATGGCGTGTGTGGACCACCCGCACCGTTGCTGCGGTGGGTGCTCAAGCCTGGAGTTAATGCATCTACGTTGCCGTGCAACACCGATAGCACAAACTGCACGCTGCGATGGGCGTATGAACACTGGTTTGCACCACCTGGCGCTGAGTATAGTCGCACATCTATATGTGGCGGCGTAATGGCATGCGTGAACCACACAAACGCAACGGTGGCCGCGGGCGTACCCCCAACAATGGCCGCATTCACGGTCACAGCCGAGCCAGCCGGGACACCGTGTGTGCCGACGGCGCTTGAGTTATCAGCTCGTGCCGACGAAGTGTGTGTGATCAACGCCAGCGGTTGGGAGTGTACGGGTGGCTCTGCCAATGTCTGCTCGCCGCCGGTTATTAGCGACGAGGCGGGCTGTGACCAATCCCGCCTGTTCTATGCATCGTCTGAAAGTCCCTCCGCGCAGAGCCAAGTAGATGCAAGCCTGTTTTTACCAAACCCACAAACATACGGACCATGCATACTTCCTGCACAATGTGATCCGGTGACCGGGCTTTGTAAGCTGGGATTCGCACCGGCGGGTGTATGGTGCCCGGGTCTGTGTGGCGGCTGGCCACCAGGGGTGTGTGATGCAGCTGGCCATTGTTTACGCACCGGAGGAGCAACATCGGGACTCTGTCAGACAAATAATTCGTGTCTGTATGCATTCTGTCCGACCTACGCGCGTCTCGATGGGCCACTCGGGATCCTAGACAGGCCTCCGGGTCCTGCGAGCCAATGTGCCACTATCCCAGTCGAGCTGATTCCGGGAGGCTCACCAAACGCACTCCCATCTGGCTCGGTGCTGTGTGCCGACAACTCATCGTGCACCGTGGGCGACGTCTGCGACGCCGCCGGCAGTTGCCAGTCTGGCGATCAGCTGGACTGCGTAACTGCTGTGAACACTTGCTTGGTCACCCAAGGATGTTCACCTACCTTTGGAAGATGTCTGGCCCAACAACTCCCAGTCGGCAGTAGCTGTGCGCCCAGTGCGTTCTGTGGCACAAATGGGACATGCGATGCCAACGCCACGTGTGTGACCTCGACCATTCGTTGTCCGCCGATCACGTCGTCGGCTTCGGTACAATGCTCGCAAATCAGCGGAATCTGTGCCGCTATTGTTGGCTTCACACGGCAGCCGTCGTCTCCATCGGGTGCGTTTGCAACCGTGAATGTACCTGCGCCCACCGGTGGGGTGTCCGTCGTGGTGATTGTGTCCAGCTTGGCGGAGATAGAAACTCTGCTTGCCACGGTGACCGTGGGCGCGGCGGGTGTGATGCTCTCCATAACTGGCGAAGTCGTGGGCAGCTTCGACCCCATGCTGCCTCCGTTTGCGCCACCTTCGAGTTACGGTGGGGTGTGCGTATATACACACTTAGGAGTCAATGCCCCGTGTGATCTCGTTCCTCCGGAAGATATCTGCGGGACAGGAGGAGTCTGTGTGGAAGGGATGTGTGTGCCCACCGGGACAAAAACGTGTACCACGGGCAACGTAACGTTTTGCAACGCGTCCGTTGGCGTCTGCAGTGTGCCCGACGGAGGATGTGTCTATCCGCTTCTTCCCGAAGGAACGACGTGCGGCTTTGCCGTGCCGCCTGGCTCCTGTTTAGCAGGGTTTACCTGCACAGCACAGGGCGCATGTGTCGGACATGATCGTGGCTGCACGCAAGTGTTGCCGGACTGCTTAGAGTACGTGCCAGCGACGGTATGCGCGACCGGATGCAATACCACCATCGTGGCTGACGGTACGCCATGCAGTTGCCTCTCGGGCACGTGCACGGGTTCGTGCAGTAGTGGAACCTGTGTGCTCAGTGGTGTATCAACACCACCTCCGTCTCCCGAAGATATCCAGCGATTCTTCGATAGTATCCAGGGCACTAATGACACGGGGCGTGTGTCTGCCGTCCAGAAAACGAACATGCTGCTGTTGTCCATACTCACGGTAGTGTTGGTCTTGATATTAATCTGTGCGTGCTCACTTTTCTTGTATGAGATCTGCCTCCTGAACCGTAGTATTACCGAACCCATTTTCTTGCGGGAGATGTGCATTTTGGTGTTCGCGCTGATCATCGGATTTGTGGCTGTGATCTTGTTTGTATGGATTTATCTCAACGCATAATAAGGAGATTAGGACGGTTGACATTTACTATAGCACAAGTTGACGCTGGTCATCGCGTTTCTCCGCATTGGCAGGAACTGGTTTCCTTTTGAATCTCCGGATGGGCAAACATCCGTTTCGTTGGGCGAAACCGGACCAGATACTGTGGGTTCTTGGTAATGCCAATAAAATCAGCAACAACAATACAACAAGTGCTTCTGTTATTAAGACATACTTGTAGGCATTGCGTTTGTCAGTAGATGCGCCTCCGATAAAAACAGCATATACTATCAGCGCGTACAATCCAATCTGCCAGTAGATATTACAACCTGGACGTTCCTCTCGCGGTGGCGAGATTACATAAATCGCCTTACAAGACGATCGACAACGGCAACAACAGAAGAGATCACACCATTGGTTCGATTCGTACCATAGTCGGATTGCTAAAAATCCTAACACATCCACAGTAGCAATAATCAATACTGCCGCCCAGTGAAATCGAGGTTCCAAAAATTGGAACAATATCTCTAGCACAACTGTGATTGCAAACAATCCAATACCATTTAGAACACGACAAGTCCAGAAATACGGATCACGCAAGTAGATTCCGAAGATTTCCACAAATAGCATGGATGCAAACACTCCTCCGAATCCTTGCACCAACCAATCGTAGATCATGATTCCCACAATCGGTTCAAACGAGACCAGTGTATCCCGTTCACCAGAAAGCTGTCGTTTAGAGTACGTGACCCAAATACGTACAAAAACTTCGAGAATTTCAGCCACCCCTGCGATAAGTAAACACAAAAGAACATTCTGAGTGGCCACATACAATCGGAATGAATTACTGAAGTGTTGACTGTGCCAAGTTTGGCGTGTTCCACAAACAAACGCGACCAATACATTATAGTCCGAATAATGAATGCGGCCACTGCAGTCGATATCTCGCGCATCCGCCATTTGATATGCTCACTCTAAGTTTTTCAATTTCATTTGGTGAAAAAAATAAAAATTCGGCCATTATTGACAGTTTTCAACAATGGCATGCATAGTAGACAAATGCGGACAGGCAGGCGTCTCTGCTTACAAGCTGACGGGCGCAATCGTGTGCCCCATTCACATGCGGATGGGTTGTCCGGGCGCCTCTAACATCGATGTTAGCGGATGGTCATCCGAAATGAACAGAGCACACAAGCTTCGCGAGGACATGCGATCGCTGTGGTTCACACATGCTACGGAGACGCGCATGTTTATTGTCGCGACAGTGAGCAATCTGCACATCGCTGGCCAGACACTCAGCGCCCTTCTTAAGAATCAGAAAGATATCGGGGGTGCAATCGGTCAGTTCTATGGCGATGAGATAGGAAAGGTAGTGACGGACTTGCTGACAGAACACATCGTCATTGCAGGGAAGATTGTCACCGCAGTGATCGAGAAACAAGCCATCGATGGACCCGATGGCTTGTGGAACAAGTGGATTGAAAATGCGGAAGCCATTTCCGAAAAAATTTCGGGACTGAACGAGGACGCGCTGCCGTACGATGATGTTTACACGCTCATGGAGGATCATTTGAATTCGACGAAGGCCGAACTACTTGCTTATGTTGCAAAGAGCACAGACGATTCATATCAACGTGCCGTCGAAAAGGTATACGAATGCGTGCTCAATTTGTCAGATGCTCTTTCCGCCGGGATTGCAAGCGATCTTGCAACACGCACAGAGGACGAGGACTGACGTATGGTCGTTTCGAGGGACGCTGTTGAACCGCCATTCTGGGATGGTTCTTATGCAGGTCTGGCAATTACTCGGTTTTAAAAAAATTCGAAAAAAACTTTTTTAAAATTTTTAATAAAAAATTTATTTTTAGATGCTTAAATAAACTAAAGAAGTGGTGGCCAAAAGTGGACTTTAAAAGGACTTCCGAAAACCAGGCGCGCAAAAAGTTGCGAAAATTTTCGGACACTTTGCTGACACCGAGCGGGCAGCCGAAAAGTTGGCTGCCCGCCGAAACTTTTCGGTCGGCCACCAAGTCGTCCACCGAAAAGTTGGCTGCCCGCCGAAACTTTTGGGTCGACCGCCAAGTCGTCCGCCAAAAAGTTGGTCGCCCACCGAAACTTTTCGGCTGCCCGATCGGTGTCAGCAAAGTGTCCAAATTTTTTCGCAACTTTTTGCGCGCCTGGTTTTCGGAAGTCCTTTTAAAGTCCACTTTTGGCCACCACTTCCTTAGTTTATTTAAGCACCCAAAAAAAAATTTTTATTAAAATTTTTTAAAAAATTTTTTTAATAAAAAAAATTAAAAAAAATTTTTTTTATTAAAAAAATTTTTATTAATTTTTTTATTAAAAAAATTTTTTATTAAAAAAATATTTATTAAAATTTTTTTAAAAAAAATTAATAAAAAATTTTTTTTGGATGTTTAAATAAACTAAAGAAGTGGTGGCCAAAAGTGAACTTTAAAAGGACCTCCGAAAACCAGGCGCGCAAAAAGTTGCGAAAAAATTTGGTCACTTTGCTGACACCGAGCGGGCAGCCGAAAAGTCGGTCGCCCGCCAAAACTTTTCGGTCGGCCGCCAAGTCGTCCACCAAAAAGTTGGTCGCCCACCGAAACTTTTGGGTCGACCGCCAAGTCGTCTACCGAAAAGTTGATCGCCCGCCGAAACTTTTCGGTAGACGACTTGGCGGCCGACCGAAAAGTTGGTGGACGACTTGGCGGGCAGCCAACTTTTCGGTAGACGACTTGGCGGGCTACCGAAAAGTTGGCTGCCCGCCGAAACTTTTCGGCTGCCCGCTCGGTGTCAGCAAAGTGTCCGGAAATTTTCGCAACTTTTTGCGCGCCTGGTTTTCGGAAGTCCTTTTAAAGTTCACTTTTGGCCACCACTTCTTTAGTTTATTTAAGCATCTAAAAATAAATTTTTTATTAAATTTTTTTAAAAAGTTTTTATCGGTTTTTTTAAAAAAACGGTCGAATTTTTTCAACTTTTTAATTACACCGACCGCGACTTTGTTACCTCTTCGACCCGTTCGAATAGTTTATCCCGAACGATCATAGGCGACGACATGTGCGCGGCAACGTCGTACAGTTCGTAGCGAGTTCCGTAAAGTGATGCAGTTACAAGCTCACTGCAATAGAGTCCTCGATCGGCAATATGTGGATCATCCAAGCGATCGACCGCCCGTGTTGTCGCGAAGATGTCGAGGTCGTATGTAGGAAGGAGGCTCTTGGTGCGTATTGCCATACAACCACACCCCATATATCGAGTCAGTCCGTTGTGTTGGATGTGGTCCGTGAAAGATCGGCCGATTGCTGCCGCTTGGGCATCCAAGCAAAGCTCCATCTGCTCCTTGGGCATTCCGACCAACTCCACCGATGACCACTCGTCTGTGGAGTATGCGTCAGGACGTACAAAGGCTGCGGTGACCCTGTGTGGGTTGTGTACGTAGATTACTACTTCATGTACGGAATCTGGAATCGGCTGATTCCCTGCTTTCTGGCGTCGGACGCGCCACTTCGGGCGGCGACGGCGTGGGAGCGCACGCAAGCGAAACATCGTTTCGCAATGCGCTACGTCCCCTCCGATCTGATGCACTAGACTTCGCGTGAACGAGCCCATAACTCCGAGTGCTTCCGTGTGAAAGCCCTTTGGCAGCGCTTTGAAATAGACAATAATCTGAGTGGGCGTCCACCAGTAGGAATCGAAATCGCGAATCCTCCAATTCTTCTTCTTGTCCGCCTTGAGTTTTGCGGCTTTGATCTGCTTTCTGGTTGGAGCGGGCCCTGCGCGCAAACCCACTCCCCGTGCCACTAGCAGGTCCTCATCGTCGTCTGAATTGGCAGCAGCTTTCACCTGTCTGGTAAATGTAACAGCCATATCGACATTGGGGTCATCGTTGTTTATTTTTTTACGGTTAGACTAACGAAACCAGACGTTGCTTCTCTCAACAAAAAATACCGCTTCGCCCTAGACTGCTCTCGGTTTGGCTGGTTCTTTGACCGCTTTGGACGTGTCTACTGCCGGCCGCTTTGTGCCGAGCCAATTGTCCCAGTCAGCCCAGAGCCAGCATGTGCATATGCAGCACACAAACAGAATCATAAACCCGATAACAATGGCCGTCACGAGCCCCGGCGAGCTACGCCCTCCAAACGGCTCACACGTGCAAGGAACCCGATGTCCGTTTCGGCAGAACCCATTGTCACCGAAGTCATCGGCGTCGGGACACCGCCCGCGCTGGACTATGAACCCGTGTGGACAGGTGACAACAAACTCCTGTTCGCCGTGCCCGTGGATGAAGTGATGGCTCGGACCACTGTGGTGGTCGTCATCGTCGTCGTCGTTGTTGTGACTGCTATGGTTGTCGTCATCATTCGAGGGGTGTCCGTGATGGTGCGATAGCGCCCTGCGCACGGCCGGCTGCTCGGATTTGTCGGGAATTGCCGACTGTTCCTCGGATTTGTCGGGAATTGCCGCCTGTTCCTCGGTGGACGCGGTTGCCTCGGTTGGCTCGGGGGCTGCGGTGACTGGCACCGACACCGCTGACATCCCTGTCATTCGAAGGACATATGTATGTTCCAGACGTAGCCTACCTGTCTTTGGATCGACATCCTCAATGTCGATGAATTGGGTCCATCGCTCACAGTGTCTGCCCAAGACTGGTCCAACTCGAGGGGGCGTAACGGGCTTCCCATCGACGGGAGCCTCGGGTGCACCCACCCAGATGTTCTCACGCGCGTCGCGGTAGCCGCGATTAACGGGTACGCGGTGGCCAGTCATTGTTCCCTGTGCCTCGGGTGGCATAGGATTGGCAGTGTACACGCTGGTTCGAACGATGTCCTTCGTGGATGGATTTGTGTGTCGTATGTTGACGCCGGTTGTGATGAGTTGCATGTCGCTGTATTGCGGCCACTTCTCTGGGTAGCCTTGCACGCATACCTCGAAGCACATGGGGCTGCCGGCGATGACCTTGGTACTGCCGTCAAATTCGTCTGCACATGCCAACCCTACCAACGCGCGCAGACGCACGCTCGGCATGATAGAGATGATAACGTCATCTAGCGCTACTTCGTCGTTCGTGGTGTTTGAAACAACCGCCAATGGCAAGCATATCCGTAGGTTAACATCCACACGGGTTGCCTGTACATTGCCCGAACCGACGCCATAAGAGAGTGCCGCGTCTACGCACGTCTTGACTTCGCGCGGCTCGAACGACGAACACAGCATCCACATCTGGCAGGTGCGCCCGGGCCCTCCTTCGGTGCACGGACCAAGCGAGGTTGTCTCGAACTGCCACGGCCACGCGATGCCTTGCGAGAGGGAGATAGTCATATCCGGATCATCATGGAAGACCGCCGGTGCGTTGACGATCGTCGCGAAGGTCACACATATCGAACCCGATGGGTCTGCCGTGAAGTCCAACACAGTTGTGTTCATGCTTAAGCTGGTGGTCGGCATTCCAACGCTCGTCTCGCTTGATCCGACTCGCGAAATCTCCACGGTCACGGGAAGACGTGTGCGGTGCGAGGGTACATCGCAGCAGGTGTTACCATCGGAGCACGATGGACACAACTCCTTGACCCCATCCTGGATTAAGAGGGGCGTCCGAATCTCAGCGAAGACATTGAAGTGCAGAATGCCAGGAGGACTGAACGTCACTAGCTTGCTCTCCTTCTGGATTATGCGAGGAGTGGTGATTGTGCACACTTCAACGGTGTTTGTAGACGAGTCGGATAGCTCGCCTTCATTTTCGCCCCAAATTGAGCGCCACCACCCATTGGGACCCTCACTTGGCGGAGCGGTGTACCACGCGGGGTCGCACGTTCCGTTGGACGGAGCGGGCATGTTGCTGAGCGATGCGACCGTGTCCGCACTACCAAGCCCGCACTTCGGAGAGGGCCCGAGGCGCACCGTGAGCGTTTGGTTAGGGTTATCGAGACCAAACCACAACGCAGCCGCACAGATGCGAAGGCTGCAGTCCATGGACGTGCAGACGCTGGGCACAATGACGGCTTCGGTCTTGGGGTCGATCACCGCCACCGAGATGGTCGTTGTCTCCCTGTGACTGAGGTCAATGGACGCTCCGTCTTTCGTGGTTACCGTAGGGCATCTCCAACCCCCGCGCGCACAGGGATCTTCGGCGGTCTCGCCATCCTCTGTGGGGTCGGTCGGCAATGCAATTGGTTGCACCGCCGGTGCGTCGGTGGTTGTCGCAGCCGACTCGCTAGTGTCGCTCTTCTCCGGCTTGCATCGGCAATCAAGGCCGTCCGTTCCGGGGCACACCGTGACAACCGTGACACCACCGCTAGTGGTGCGTTCGCCCGCCGCGTAAATCGACGCGAATTTGCAACTGATCGTCTTGCTGGTGAACAGCGGCGCCGTGTCGGGCGACGTGCGGCGCGCCTGGCAGACACGCATCGAGTGTGCGAGCGGTATGCCTGTCTGGCATTCGTTGATTGGGCACCCCCTTGTCTCACAGGTCAGCTTCTCCGGACTGGAGTCCTGCCCGCTGGTGGCATATGCCAATAATAGCAGCAATAGCAGCATGAGTGGGATGATATCACCCGAAATTTTTCTTTCTGTTTTTGGAAACTTACAAAGTCGGCTCGGAAGTTTTAATTCGAACCATCATGCACATTATACAAACAAAAGGAAAAGCTACAGCTCTCTTTAGTCTTCGCTGCGCGACTCGCCCACCCTAATCGCCGCCTCGTCTATTCTAATGACCGGGCCCCAGTGACCCTGGCCGGGTTCGGTGTAGTTCTCTGTGCCAAACTCCTTTGTGAAAGGATTCCAATGTCTAGTCGGCCCGCGATGGGTTGTGCCGTTCATGGGCACGTGGTGCTGCAATAAAGTGATGTTCGTCTCGTAGGGGTTGATGCTCGGCAAGATCTTCCCGTCAAACTCCCAGTACACCCGGTACCAGTCGGTCATGGGGCTGCTGACGTCTACGAGCGACTCATTCATCGCTACTGCCAGCGGGTTGCCACCGTAGTGCACGTACAATTTGTTGTGGATGGAGTAGGTGGGCGAGCGGTCCGGTTTGTTGACCCAATGGTACGGCTCCATGAAGAAATAAATAGAAGGCCGCAGAGGGTCGGGCGCTCGGCCGCCGCTGCGCCCTAAAGGTATATGGCCTACCCCGTAATAGTTTTGCATGGGAGCGTATCTTTCTTTTGAGCTTGGCGCGGGCTTGCGGATCGGCTTAATGTTGGCTCCGCCGATGTATTTGTTGGCGTAAACATTGCGCGCGGCGAACACGTTCTTGGGCTCCTTCACAAGTGCCTTCACCTTGTACGAGTACATGCCGGCCACTTCCTGGATGTTCGCATCCTCTGCCATCGAGAAAATGCCCGGCTTAAGGAAGGTGTTGCCGGTCTCGGGTCCACGCTTCAGCTTGTAGGCCGCTTGCGTTCCGTAGGTCATGTGCGGTCGTCGCACCGTGAAGGCAACGGGAATCGCAATGCCCTGGTTGTGCAGCCCCAGTAGGTTCATGCGCGAAAATGGAATCGCGGCCATGAAGCGCAGCGCAGCTTTGTCCTGTGGAGACGCTCGTCTAAGGATTTCCTGGAATGCAGCCTCCATACCATCTTTGGCAACCCTGTCCGCACCAGTGGGGAACCTACGATCTGCCGTGCTGATTGCGTTAACTTGAGTGGAATCAGTAGCTTCGTTTGAGAACGTGACATCGTATGTACCGTTCGCAACTAAGTTGAGCATCCGGTACAATTGGGAGGATTCTTGCTGTCCACCAGTAACCACGCCCGCGGTTACTTGGCTAACGTAAGCCCCGCCTTCAACAGTGGCTGTTGGAAAAGCTGGGGGGTCTCCTTCTGGGCGCGATCCATACCACGCTAATTCTTGATTCACAATCGGCCATTCAGCATTGTAGGTTTCAGCTAGTCGTTTCAGCGCCTGAATGAAACTACTTGCAAACATGCGCGCACGTTGTGGTTGACCGAAACACGCGGACACCAAATATGGACCCAAGGTCGGGAAGAACACTCCGCTTCCATCAACCAGATTCTTGGGGATCCATGCTTCCGCCGTTCCTCTCGTCGCGCGTACTTTCTCGGTCCTGAACGCCTCCTTGCCGAAATTACTGGGTTTGCTGTTCTTGTATCGAGCCGCCATGTTGTTATTGGGTGCTCCGTCTGCGTCAAAAATCTCGCAATTCTCGATGGCCATTTGCAGAGTGATCTGCGCCTGCGTCTTATTCGACTCATCGAACACCTCGACGGTTTGTGCGCGATTGACAAGATCCGTCAGCGAGAACTGTTCGTAGTCCATCTTGTCCAGGACGTTGTACATGTCCGCATGCTCTCCGATCATCGCGTGGAACTGGTGCGGATGCTGCGACGCCTTGACACCGACGGCAAACGCGCGCGAGACGATCACGTTTCCAAGATTGAAGCGCTGCATGGAGTTGATGCTGTCCTCTGCGTTTGAAAGCGCCATCTGCACGCCCACCTCGGATGCGTTGGTGTTCCGCTCGATGTTGAGCCCCATGTAGATGGCCTGCTGCGCGGTGATGATCCACGTGTCCGCCGAGCCACCGAAGACCTGCATGAGCTCGCGGATCTGGGCGTCCAGCTGATTGATGCCCAGCTTCTTCTTCATGCGGTCCCATAGGAACTTCTCGAAGTTCATCAGCTCCAAGTTGGACCCAGCGTTCTTGTGCCCCACGATCCGCCGGATGTACTGCTTGTACACCTCGTCCGCCTCGTTCAACGCATACAGCACGCTGAATGCGTTGAACTCCTGGATGGTGATGGCCATGTGGCGGACCTGCCGCGCCATTCCGATCTGGCCCTCCTCGGACTTGACGTAGTCGGTGGTGTTGCGGATCGCCAACGCGTATCGCTGGAATCCGGACGTGTGGGTCTTCCTGCGGAAGGCCAACGTGCGGGCCGGCGCCAACTCCGGGGTGGGGTCTACCATCTGCGGCAAATACTCGACGGTGTCCCACTGCAGCTTTGGATCGTTTGTCAGCTGGTATGGCAACACGCCCCCGGGACCTGTCCAGATGCTGGGCTCAATGCGCATGTAGTAGACAATAACATCCCCCAATTGCGTGTACTTGCCACGCTGCGCGTGCGACAAGGACATCTCGCGGATGGGATGCTTTGCATCGCCGAGCCCTTCGTCGACAAGGTTTGAGTTGCCAAGGCGCGCCCCTTCCCCAAACACAGTGCTGAGATCGTTCAAGAGACTAGCGCCAGTCTGCGTGGTGATGGCAGGAACGTCGCGAAATCCACCGCCCATCGAGGGCGGATCGTGGGCCTGCAGCTTCACCCTCTCTGGCTGCCCCTGACCGAAGTTCAGGCTGGCCTGACGCATCGAAAAGTCATCGTACATCTTGAGCATCTGGGGATCCGTCTCGCCCGAGAACGGGTTGTTCCATGCGACGATGTCCGTCGGGACATACACGGGCTTAACCTCCGGGATGCCATCGACTACGGTGTATTTGGTCGTTTCCTCAGCCGGGCTGGGGAGCCACTCACCGCCTGGTCCAAATGCTGGCATCTGGACGCGCTGTTTTGCACTTGCTGTTTTCTCTTTTGTTTTCTTGTTTTTTAGGATATTGCATTGCCGTAGAGGGTTGAATAATAGTTTACGAGGAAGGATCTTTACAAAAGGAAGAGGTGCGTCACTTGCCCGTCCAGCACATTTGCGAAGTGCGCTTGCTCTCCTCGGGCACGGAGAATCTGAATTTCGAGGCATATGCAGGGTGCATCGGGGCTGCCGGGTCGTGAAAGGCGGCAGGGTTGCGCATCTCATTGTCAAGAATCCCCCAGAAACCGGGCAGGGTTGGCTTTTTGGCCAGCGGTTCCCCGGTTGCATCTACAACGGACGGCATCAGTCCCGCAGAAGGGGTCTTTCCTGCCGCACTGTTGGCCTCGGCAACCGAGCCGTATCCCGCCTGCAGCTTCGCACGCGCGAGGGCATCGACGCGCGCGTTTGCGGAAGTGTATCGATCCGCACTCGTCTGTCTTGCCTCGAGCGTCTTGACGTACGCGCCCATTTCGCCGAGCTGCTCTGTGAGGTTACACATCATCTTGTAGCACTCGACACCTACGGGAGCCGAAAGCAGCGTTGGCAGTTGCGAGACAAAGTCGCTCCTTTTGGTGGCTGCAGTCTTCTCCTCTTCCGGCGAAAGTTTGACGACGGATGTCGGGGTTACCCCTGCGCGAAGTTGCACACGTGGATTCACCGACGCGGCGAAGTAGTCTCCCATCTTAGCCTGGCAGACGTCTGTCTGGCACAAGCCCACTAACTGCATAAACTCCTGCTTTGCTCTGGCGGCCTTTTCTGCGCGGTATTCTGCAAGCTCCTTCTCGAGCTCTGATGGTAATCCGCTAGTCTCCACTGCAGCCGTTGTTGTCTCCATTGGGGCCGGTACGACAACCGCGCCGGGAATGTTGCTAACAACCGAGGTATCAACGTCTGCCATTGCGGCTCCGTTATTGGATGAAAATGCGTTTTTTCTAAAATGCGCAAATTCGAAGCTCGGTTGCGTGACGGGGTAGGATAGATGCGACTGACAGGCTTCTCCTGCGCGCAGGTGCACCATCTTGCCGGTCTTGAACTTTGGAATCGGACACACCGACACCTCCGTGAAGTCAATGACGCCGTCCTCGTCGGTCCACCCTAACGAAAACGCACGATCAACGCCGTCGCGAATAGATGCGCGCAGCCTCACCGCGTGCGACCAGGTGTCCGCTGGGTACAGTCTTGCTTTGATATGTAAGGTTTCGTTCTGGATCCATGCATCTGTAATCTCACCCGCGTGCCCAATGTCCGAGTTGTGGGACCAAAGGAGCGTTTTCTTTCGCTTAATCGCGGGTAGCATTGCCTGCAACTTCGGCAGGGGGATGCTGTACCACTTCCCCATGTGGAGCATCTTCTCGCCGGCCTTGTAGACGGGCCCGCCTACCTCTCCTTCGAATTGGGGATCCCATGCACCCCCCTCGATTTTGATGGACGGATACCCCTTGGGGGTGCTGGTGAGGGCCATGGGTGGTGCTTTTTTTCCCCGTCAAACTTTTTTTGAGGCAATCACTTGCTTGTGATTAGAATCACCTGGGTGGAACCACTTCTTCAACGAGCTCTCTGCGGACCCTGTTGAGAAACCAACAGGGTGGAACCACATTTCCAACAGGGTGGAACCACATCCTCTATACCAAGTGTGGTTCCCCTTTGCTAAGTCAAAAGGACATCAAGGAGCCAATATCCAACCCTTTCCAAGAGCAAGCCCATCAACGCCAAGCAAGCATGTCCATGTTCCAGAACCTCGCAAAGATGATCAATGACAAGAAAACGAAGAAGCAGTCAACTGCCGCGGCGGTCGTCGACATCACCGACGACTCCAACAACAACCCCAAACAGCCGCCGTCGATCAAGGAAGCTCACCGCACCTTCAAGAAGGACCGATCCGCGAACGAGCACTTGGTGTCCGACACTCCTCGTCGGTCCGCGACAGCGCCTTCATCTCCCAAGCCAACAAAAGCAGCAGCCAAGCCCCCGGCCATCAAGAAGGAGCACGCCAAGGCCAAGGCCAAGGGCAAGATGGAGAAGGACACGCAACGAAAGCGCAGACACTCCGAGTCTGGTTCGTGGGACCCTGCTAAGAAGCGGAAGAAGCAGCACGCCAAGAGGAAGGCGAAGAGAAGAACTGAAATTGACGCCGACGATGACGAGGACGTCGAAGAAGCTGATGATGACGATGAAGATGAACCCGATGCCGACGCCTTGTCATGTGATGAAGATCTCTCGTACTTTACCGAGGAATCCTCGCCCGATATATCGTCCGACTCCTCGCAGAGGGAGAAGCGCAAGCTTCCTCAACGGCATCGCCGGTTACCTGAGCGACTCGAAGCACGGCCGGTATCCAAGCGTGAGCTCAAGGAGGACAAGAAGTTTCAAGCGCGTGAGGCGATTCGTGAAGAAATCCGATCTACGCAGCGGGCAGCCGCCAAGACGACGAACCCGAAGAAGGCCAAGAAACTCGAAAGGGATGTCAAGCGGCTGCGAGATAAGCTGAAGAAGCTGGAGAAAAAGAAGAGAAGCATCTTTTCTGACGAAGAAGAGGAGAAAGACAAGGAAGAGGCGGAAGAGGCGGTGGTGCAGAAAAAGAAGCAGCCCCTAGTCTCAAAGGATGACTTGGCGAAACTGGCGGCTTCTCTTAGAAGGGATGGTGGTTCGGATGCCACTGGGCTGACGGACGAACAACTTCGTGCGCAGTGGGCAAAGGAGCGAATGGCAACCCTTGACGCGGAGCTCGAGCAATATAAAGATGAAGAAGAGGAGGGGAGCAGTATCGAGGAAGAAAAGAAGGCTGTGGCTCCGGAGAAGTCTACATCAAGCTGGAAAGACATGTGTGCGGCGTCGGAACGCAACTTAGAAGTTGCAAGTACTCTCATCGAGCAACTGACTGCTGCTGAGGCGCGCCGAACTGCGGAGACCAAAGAGATCATTGCAATGATTCAACGCAGTAATGCCGACATGCTGGAGATCGCGAAGCGGGGCCAAGTCGAGAGGGTTAAGCATCTCCAAGAAAAGGAAGCCAGGCTGGCCCAGATGCAGAGCATCATCGCCGAGAAACAGCAAGAAAGAGAGACAATGGAAGAGGAGAAGAAGGGGGTGCTGCCGTTTGTGATTGTTAACGATTCGAAGAACGATGAGAGCAACGGGTCGATCCCAAACAGCCAGCCGCGATTAGAGGGAAACACTATGGCGGAGATTGACACGATGGGAAGTTCGCCAGTTTTATTTGATGCCGACGGCGCGGCAACCCAATTGTGAACCTTTTTTGAATTAAACTGTATCTTCCATCAACTCGTGTAACTTAAGTATGTAGCTAGGCTTAGGGTTAGTCAAGGTAAGTAGATCACTGAAGTATTAGTGACGTGACGCGATGGCAAGCGATAGTGTAACTGTCGCTGACAATGAAGAACCAGCACCGTGTGATCTCAAGACATGTCTACTCACACCGCTACTCAACGTGATTAGAGACACGCCACAACATGAAAAATACATTACGTTTCCGATCGCATACGCTCGCGACAGTGAGTCACGACATCGCGAACTCGCGGCATTGATCCTTGCCTACGTCATTTCAAATATGGATCGCGGCACACCCATGCTTGATTACGCGCGCGGGGCATTTGACGTAGCCCTACGAGAACTCGACCCGGAATCCGACGAAACTGTTCCATGTACGTGGACAGCTAGTGTCCACCATAGCGCAATCGCAGCTACAAAACATGCGTATGCAAAGCACGTATTCCCTAATCGACAACTACTCGAACAATACCATCCTCGGTGTATGCTGGTGGACGGACCAGGAGCTGTTTCAACTGGAACAGAGGAACGGCAACTCCTTGGTGACAGCGAATCCCCACTGGGTTACATAGAACCGATGGGTCCCATGCTATTGAGCGTAGACGTGCCCGTCCCCTACATGGCCGCTGTTGCAAGAGCGTTGCTGGAGCCGTGTGAAGCCCGGCGCTTTATTCATCTGGGTTGCATGCTCTACGACGCCCACAACCTGACGCGCGGCCGATATGATGGTTGGCGCCACGCTCGGAAGCTCGACGTGAGCCGCAGTCTTGATGCGTTGGACTGGTGACTGCTGTGTGAATTAAACAACCCCAGACAACAACAAATCTGAGTGCATTTGAAGAGCTCTCTTTTTCCATTCAAGATTGATGGCGTGCATGGGCGGTACAAATGTTAAAGAGGCCAAATACAAGCCGGGAAAGCCTCCATCGGGGCGCTCGGGCAGAGTTGCCCCGGAGATCCAGAAGCATCGCACGATTGGCTTGCAGTTTTGCCCGCATGTAAACGAGCATACTGGTGGATGTGGACACCCGCATGTCTTCGTGTGCATGCTGTGCCGGGCTAATTGTTATGTCAGCAACGAGAAAGTTTCGGCATCTGGTCTTGCCTCGTTACGAGATGCAATCATTGTAGCGGATACAGCAATGGCGGTGTTGTGGCCGTTTCTCAGCGACGACAAGAAGTCGGCGGACTCCCCGCACATTGATTCAAAGGAGATGAGTGCGTTGGTCTCGATTGCGGAGCTGATTAACAAGGGCATTATCGACCCCCTTACTCGCTTGGCCGAAGCGGAACACCCCGATTATCTAGAGTGGATTGATCTCTCTCCCGTCGACGCAATTGGAGTTTGGCTGCATTTTATGACACACTGCGATTCTCACCAGATCAAAGGAGCGGCCATCCAGGAGGATGATTGCCGCAAGGTGCTGAAGGCAGCGAAGGAGAACCGCGCGCCGTTTTCCCGGCGGCGCACCTCGTCCTCGCACATGAGCCAGGCCGACTCCAGCGATGCTCCTAACTGACTAGAAGTAAACTAGCTGCATTGTTTTCCTTGTACATTTAATCATGATCGTCACACAATCGAGCAGGAAAAATCCCGCCGTCGAAGCTCAGTGTCATAAATTCGACGGTCTCCTTGCAAAGTCGCATCGTGGCGGGAATATCTTCGGCCTTCCCCTTGAAGACTGGGTCGTTGTTGCCGCGTACGTAGACTTCCGCTTGCACTGGAAGACCGCGAACCATGTCCGCGTCAACCGTCGAGCCCGCGTTGGAAAACTCGAGATGTACCGTTAAGGTGATCACTTTGTCGTCGCTGTTCTTCAGCTCTTCGAGTGTCCGCGCGACCGATGCGATGGATGCAGATCCTCGCGTGCGCCGGTCGATGTAGACACCGGGTTCGCCCTTCTTTTTGCGCCGCTTGCATTTGAACGTGTAGAATGTGCGGTCCTTTCCGTCCGACGAATAGCGAGTATAGCTCTCACACTCGCGAGGTTCGGTCACAAAAATGAAGTAGGAAACCTTTGCTCCGCCGGTGCTAAGGCCCAGCACGTCAACCTCTGCGGCGATTTGGTTAGTTGCCGTACAGAGAGTTTCCTTCGAGCAGTACAGTATATCACGTGTGGATATCTTTTTTGCACTTGCCATCTTGGTGTTTCTGTTAAATTCCAGATAAGTGGTTGCATAGCAGTTAGAGTTTAGACTATGTCACATCACGAGTTGATCGAAAATTTTAATCGAAAGGGGGGGGGGGGGAAAGTTTGTTTTT
>Ga0247727_10006282_pt1 | contig 23461 bp, 12 predicted proteins | sample WisWelCaveWW1625_FD_202498 | JGI IMG/M metagenome (GOLD analysis project Ga0247727, IMG submission 202498) | Biofilm microbial communities from Wishing Well Cave, Virginia, United States - WW16-25 | ecosystem: Environmental > Aquatic > Deep subsurface > Groundwater > Cave microbial mat | place...
CACGGCATTCTCGATCACTTTCACTCTCTGTAGCTCTTCCTGGCTCAATTCGATCATCCTCCCAGACTGTCACGGGTGACAGAATCACGTTGCAGTTAGGGGGTGACATAATCATGGAGCATCTACACTGGCCGCTTGGCCGGGTTGCCCCCTTGTGCAGAATGCCCGTATAATGGGAGCAGATTGCCACGGAGGTTGTGCCCATGGCCGGGTTGAACAAGACCGCCGATCCTGCCTCCCCGGCAGGTTTCTACGCCCGCCTGGGCGGCAAGCTCGGTGTGTCCCGGATTCGCTCCGATCACGATCTGGCTTCCCTCGTCGAGAAACGTCTCCCCACCACGGCCGTCAAATCCTTGGTCCGCAGTGGCCTGTCCGACGCCGAGGTGTACCGGTTGATCGTGCCTCGCAGGACGCTCGCCCACCGGGTCGCCAAGCGCCAGCCGCTCTCCAAGGAAGAATCGGACAAGGCCATCCGAGTGGCCCGCATCACCGCCCTGGCCGAGCAGGCATTCCGCGATCCCGACAAGGCATGGCGATGGCTGCGAAGGCCGAAGCCACGCTTCGATGGCAAGACGCCTATCGAGATGTTGGCCACCGAGGCCAGCGCCCGCTTAGTGGAAGAGATGATCATCCAGTTCGAGCACTTCATGGTGGCGTGATCCTCTGGCGAATCAGCGATCATCCGGCGCTGGATGGCGTCGGAGGACTGTGGGTGCCCGGTCGATGGCACACACCGGGCCGCCGCGTCGTCTACTGCGCCCCCAATCCGGCCACCGCTCTGGTTGAAATATTGGTCCACCTCAGAATCGATGCCGATGATCTTCCCGACCCGCTCCAGTACCTCGAGATCGAAGCGCCGGACACGATTTCCACTGAGGGCGTGGACGTCGGATCCCTCGGCCGGAACTGGCAAACGGATGTGCATGCGACCCGCCGGTCCGGCGATGAATGGCTGCACTCGGGGCGGACCGCATTGCTGCGTGTGCCCTCGGTCGTCGTGCCGGCCACCTGGAACGACCTGATCAACCCCCAGCATCCGGAGAGCGCGCAGATCCGGATCGCCCGCGCCCACCGCCACAGCATCGACTCGCGTCTGCTGCGATAGGGACGCCACCTCGGCCGGGCGCAGCCCCGGAACTGAGGGCCCCCAAAAAAAGTCCCCGAAAGCGTCAGCAGTTTTGGGAGCTCTTTTTCGCAATGAGGGTGTGAGGAGGCAGGCTGTGTTTCTTGGTTCACTCCGGCGGCTCCTTGTCGTCGCCGCCCTACTGTGGGCGTCGATGGGCGCTGCCCGCGTGGTAGTCTACCGCCGGCGCCGCAGGGGGAACAGCAGATCCCTCGCAGCGCTCGGGATGACATGCTACGCTGAGCGCTGAGCGCTGACCGCTTACGCCCCAGGCGCATGTGCTACTGGGTCGCAGCGGGCACCGCCGCCGAGGTCACCTCGATCTTCGGTTCCCCGCAGTGCGCCAGGATCTCGGCAAAAGCCGCCTCCCGCAGCCGGAGGGCTTCCCGAAAACCATCCCCCTCCGGCCGGATGGGCGGCCGGAGCACGACCCGGGCCGGCCCCCTGCGGGGCAGCCAGGTTCCATCGCGCAGAATGTGCCTGGAGCCCACCAGCGCCGCCGGCACCACCGGGCAGCCGGCCCGCGCCGCGGCCTGGAACGATCCCAGCCGGAAGGGCCTCAAGCCGCGCGCCGGCGTGAAGGTCCCCTCCGCGAACGAAAGCACCGGCGTCCCCTGCCGCAGCGTTTCGGCCACCTGCTCGATGTCGGTGAGGCTCCGGGCGGCGTCGCCCCGCTCCACCAGCAGGTGCCCCACCTGCCGAATAAAGATACCCATGAGTGGTATATCCGCGATCTCCCTCTTCGACACCACCACCACCCGGCGCGGCAGCGCCGCGGCCCACAGCAGGACGTCGATATAGCTGGCGTGATTGGAAACCACCAGCGCCGGCCCGGCAGGCAGGTGCTCGAGGCCCTCCACGGTCAGCCGGATGCCGGCGAGCCGCAGCATCAGCCTGGCCACCCGCCGAACCAGCGCCGCGGAGCGCTCGCCCGCCGGGGTGGCGCGCAGCAGCAACCCGCAGGCCACGCCCAGGGTTCCGGCCATGCCCCAAAACCAGACCCCATAGAGCAGCCGCCCGGCAGCGCCCAGCGACCTCCCCGCGGCGTGCGGCAGCCACGACAGAGCCAATCGCCCCCATTGCCACAGCGCCGGCGGCGGCCGGACCGACAGCTCACCCGCCAGGTACCCCTGCCGGCAGGCATCCCGCCGCAGCTTGCCGCTGGAGGTCTTGGGCGCCTGTCCAGGACTTACCAAGACAATATCATCGGCCGGCAGGCCCAGCGTGTCGAGCATCTTCTGGTTGATTTCGCCCCGCAGCCGCTCCTGGGCCTCCGCCTCTTGCTCGCGGGTTTCGGCCACCACCACCAGCCGCTCGGTTCCCTGAGAGGCATCGGCCACTCCGAAGGCGATCACGCACCCCTTGCGAATCCCGGCGACCTCCGCCACCGCGGCCTCAATTTCCGGCGGATACAGGTTACGCCCGGCTTTCAGGATCAAGTCCTTGCGCCGCCCGGTGATGAACAGCTCCCCGTCCGCCCGGTAGCCCACATCCCCCGTATCCAGCCAGCCGTTGAAGGTGATGGCCTCGGTGGCGTCGGGCCGGCGGAAATAGCCGGACATCGACGACGGCCCCCGAAACTGAATGCGCCCGTTCATCCGCTCCTCGAGGGGCCGTATCTGGTCATCGACGATTCGGATCTCATGGCCGGGCAGCGGCACTCCTACTGATACAAACTCCAGGTGGGCGACTCCCGCCCCAGCCGGCTCGGCGCGGCCCTCCCGCTCGAACTTCTCGCGCCGCACCCGATCGATCCGCGGCGGCCGCCCCAGGCGCGGGATGACCAGCCCCACCGTCGACTCCGCCAGCCCGTAGACCGGCAGCAGGGCCTCGGGCCGAAAACCGTAATGGGAAAACCGCGCCGTGAACCGCTCCAGGGTCCGGGGCTGGACGGCCTCGGCCCCGTTCAGGGCCAGCCGCCAGCAGCTCAGGTCCAGGCCCTCCAGGGCCTCTTCGGGGATCTTGCGAGCGCACAGCTCGTAGGCGAAGTTGGGCGCCGCCGACAGGGTGGCGCGCTTTTCGTGGATGGCCCATAGCCAACGCTCCGGCCGGCGCAGGAAGGCCAGCGGCGAAAGAATGGTGACCGGTATCCCAAAATACATCGGCAGCAGCCAGCAACCGATGAGACCCATGTCGTGGTACAAGGGGGCCCAGCTCACGACCACATCCTGGGGGGTGATTTCGATGGCCTGGCAATCCGCCCGGATGTTCGCCAGCAGGTTGGCATGAGTGAGCAGCACCCCCTTGGGGTCGCCGGTCGACCCGGAGGTGTACTGGATCATGGCCGGCAGGTTGCCCCCGGCGGGCGCCCCCATCCAGCCGGCCTGCTGCTCCAGCGCGTCGGTCCCCACCACGGCGGCCAGGCTCGGGACGGCCGGCCTCAGCAACTCGCCCAGCGCCTCCCCGGCCCCCTGGGTGATCAGCATGACGGCTTCGGCGTTTCGCAGGATGGCCGCCTGGCGGGTCGCGAAATCCGCAATGCGGTCGGCGCGGAACGGCGGATAGAGCGGCACCGGCACCGCCTGCGCCGCCTGGATCCCCGCAAAGCAGTAGAAGAACTCCTCGCAGGTGGGCAGCATCAGGGCCACCCGATCGCCCGGCCCCACGCCGCGCCGCTCCAGCTCCCGCGCGATCCCGGCGGCTCGCCGCGCCAGATGCCCGTAGGTGATGCTTCGCTCCGAGTCGTCCTCCGCGCGAACCGTCAGGTGCCTGCGGTCCGGATCGGCGAAAGCGTGAAGCTGGAGCGCCTCGAGCAGGTTTTCGGCGGTCTCGGGCCTCGCCAGCGGCGCCGCCAGCGCCTCGAAGCGGGCTAGCAACCGCTCCGGCGCGGTTCTTCCCTCAGCCGCCAGCAGAGCCCGCAGCAGGTCTCCAACCGTAACGGCCTCGGCCATCACGGCATCCGGGAGGCGGCGCCGGAACTCCGCCTCCAGCCGCGACAGCAGCTCCACGCGTTCCAGGCTTCCCAACCCCAACTCACGCTCCAGCGACGACTCCAGCGTGAAGCGCCTTCCCTGCCCCAGCTCCGCCAGGAAGTTCTTCAGCAGCAGCGCCAGGGTCTGCTCGACGGCGGCGGGTTCATTCAGCTGGGGGGTAGCCATGGCGACGAGGGCGGGGTTGTCATCTGTGTTCATCCGTGTTCATCTGTGGTTCCCCCCGTCCGTGTTCATCCGTGGTTTCCACTCAGCCGGGACGCCAGGTTGTTCTTCCCCCCGACGTCGGTCAACCGGAACTCCCGGCCCTGGAAGAAGTAGGTCAGCTTTTCGTGGTTCAGGCCGAGCAGCGCCAGGATGGTGGCGTGCAGGTCGTGCATGTCGACCGGATCCTGAGCGGCGCGCAGGCCGATCTCGTCGGTGGCCCCGATCACCTGGCCGCCGCGGATGCCGCCGCCCGCCATCCAGACCGTGAAGCCGTAGGGGTTGTGGTCGCGGCCGGCGCCGAGGTCGAAGCCGCCCGAGGCGTTACCGTCCGTGAAGGGGGTGCGCCCGAACTCGCCGCCCCAAATCACCAGCGTGCTCTCCAGCAGCCCGCGCGACTTCAGGTCCGCCAGCAGGCCCGCGATCGGCTTGTCGACCTTGGCGGCCATCTCCAGGTGATTCTTGTCGCACTGGTTGTGCCCATCCCACCCCGGCTCTCCGCCGCCCGAATACGCCTGCACAAAACGCACCCCCCGCTCCACCATCCGTCTTGCCAAGAGGCACTTGGTCCCGTAGTCCGCCGTGACGGGATTGTCGAGGCCGTAGAGCTTCCGGGTGGCCTCGGTCTCCCCGGATAAATCCGCCAGCTCCGGCGCCGAAGCCTGCATCCGGAAAGCCAGCTCGTAGGAGGCAATGCGGGCCGCCAGATCCGAGTCGTCCCGGCGCTCCTCCAGGTGGCGCTCATTCTGCCACCGCAGCAGGTCGAGCATCTGGCGCTGGCGGGACTCGCCGAGTTCCGGCGGGCGCGCTGCGTTCAGGATGGGCGCGCCCTTGCTGCGCAGGACCGTCCCCTGGTACTCGGCCGGCAAGAACCCCGACCCGTAGGCCGGCGGGCCGGCCTTCAGGCTTCCATCCAGCATCACCAGAAACGCCGGCAGGTTGTCGCTCTCGCTGCCCAACCCGTAAACCACCCAGGACCCCAGGCTCGGCCGCCCGATCCGCGGCCAGCCGTTGTTCATCCAGTGCTGCCCGGTGGTGTGGGTGAAACCGTCGTGATGGCACGATCGAATCACCGCCAGCTGGTCGGCGAACTGAGAGACGTTGTCGAACAGGTCGGAGATCTCGATGCCGGACTGGCCGCGCTTGCGAAACGCCCGCCGCGACGGCAGCAGCGGCGCCTCCTGGATCCTGGTGAACTGGAAATCGGCCTTCCCGATGCTGGGCGGCACGGGCCGGCCAGCGAGCTTGGCCAGCAGCGGCTTGGGATCGAACGTATCCACGTGGCTCGGCCCGCCATGCATGAAAAGAAAAATGACGCTCCTGGCCTTGGCGGGAAAGTGTGGCGCCCGGGCTGCGGCCTGCGCCCGGTCACGGCCCAGCAGCCAGCCGGCGGCCAGCATCCCGAAGCCGAGACCGGAGCTTGCGAGGAACTCCCGGCGAGTGTGGATCGGCGTGACGCGCCCGCAAAACACGTACCCAGTGTACACGGCCGACTGTCAAATTGCACGGCCGCACGACCGGCCCGCTCCTCTGCGTCATCCCGAGCGTAGCGAGTACCCACCACCTCTCCGTCTGGACCGCCGCCGTCATGCGGGCCGCGCCTCTGCGTGGTAGCGAGGGATCTGCTTCTCGCCCCGCCACAACAGGATCCCTCGCTGCGCTCGGGATGACAAGTTGCCGCCGCTTTCATGTCGCGCACACCGGCCGCGCGACCGGCCCGCGCTATACTGACCCCATGCCTCTGGCGCTCGGAACTCGTCTCGGACCCTACCAGATCCTCTCGGCCATCGGGGCCGGCGGGATGGGCGAAGTCTACAAGGCCACCGACACGCGGCTGGACCGCGCGGTGGCGGTGAAGGTGCTGCCGGAGCACGTGGCCGCCCAGCCCGAGGCCCGGCAGCGCTTCGAGCGCGAGGCCCGCGCCGTGTCGAGCCTCAACCATCCTCACATCTGCATCCTCCACGACATCGGCCGCCAGGACGCCACCGACTACCTGGTGATGGAGTTCCTGGAGGGCGAGACCCTGGGGGCGCGGCTGGCCACGGGGCCGTTGCCGCCGGACCAACTGCTGCGCTACGCCGTGGAGGTGGCCGACGCGCTCGGAGCGGCGCATCGCCAGGGCGTGTATCACCGCGACCTCAAGCCCGGCAACGTCATGCTCACCAAGGCCGGCTCGAAGCTGCTCGACTTCGGCCTGGCGAAGCTGCGCGGCCCGCAAGCCGCCTCATCGAGCCTCTCGCAGCTTCCCACCGAAGCCGCCGCCGGCCTGACCGCCAAGGGGACCATTCTCGGAACCTTCCAGTACATGGCCCCGGAGCAACTGGAAGGCAAGGAGGCCGACGCGCGCAGCGACATCTTCGCCTTCGGCGCCGTGCTCTACGAGATGGCCACCGGACGCAAGGCGTTCGAGGGCCGCAGCCAGGCCAGCCTGATCACGGCCATCATGTCGTCGGAACCGCCGGCGATCTCGACCCTCGCACCCCTGACGCCGCCGGCGCTCGAGCGGATCGTCACGAAGTGCCTGGCCAAGGATCCCGACGAGCGCTGGCAGAGCGCCCAGGACCTGGCGGCGGAGCTGAAGTGGATCGCCGAAGCGCCGGCGAGCGCGCCGGTTGCGGCCCCTCCGGTCGCCCAGCCGCAACGGCCGTGGGCCTGGATCGGTTTGGCCGCGGCTGGCCTGCTGGCGGCCGCCGCGCTGGCCGTGGTGCATTTCCGCGAGGCGCTGCCGCAGGCGCGGCCCGTCCGATTTCAGATCCCGCCGCCCGAGAGGATGTCCTTCCGGTCGTGGGATATGCCGGTCGTTTCTCCCGACGGGGAGCGCGTGGTCTTCAGCGGGGCAACGGCGGCGCGCGGGGACGGATTGTGGCTGCGCTCGCTCGATTCGCTCGAGGCCCGGCCGATCCCCGGCGCCGAAGGAGGGTTCTTTCCGTTTTGGTCGCCGGACAGCCGCCAGATCGGGTTTTTCACGAACATACATCTCAAGAAAGTCGACCTTGCCGGCGGGCCGGCGCAGACGCTTTGCGAGGCGGCTGCCGGTTGGGGCGGAACCTGGAACCGCGACGGGTTGATCGTGTTCACTCCCCGTAGTGGGGTTCCACTGCATCGGGTATCGGCATCGGGAGGCGAAGCCAAGTCTCTCACGCAGCTCGACCAGTCGCGCGGGGACGTTACTCACCGATTTCCTAGCTTTCTGCCCGATGGTCGCCACTTTCTCTACTTGGTCTTCAGCAGCCAGGCGCAGAACGCCGGGGTCTACCTCGGGTCGCTGGACTCGAAGGAAACCAGGCGGCTGGTGGCTGCCGACGGCCAGGCAGTCTACGCGCCTGCGGCATCAGGCATGGGCTACCTGGTGTTCCCGCGGGGCCCTGCGCTGATGGCCCAGCCGTTCGATGCCAAGCGGCTGGCGGCGGCCGGCGATCCTTTTCCAGTTGTTGAGCGAGTGGCGCTGGGTGGCACCAGTGCAGGGGCGGCCTTTTCCGCCTCGGAAACCGGGGTGCTGGCATATCGGACCGGCGGCGAGGACCGCTCACAGTTGGTGTGGTTCGACCGCGCCGGCAAGCGGCTGGAGGCGCTTGGGGAGCCGGCCGACTACTCCAATCCGGCGCTTTCGCCCGATGAAAAGAAAGTCGCCGTGGGGATTCGGAACCCGCAGACCCGCACCCGCGACCTCTGGGTGCTCGACCTGGCGCGCCGGACCGGCTCGCGGCTCACCTTTGATGCGGCCGAGGACCTCAATCCCGTTTTCTCCCCGGACGGCAGCCGCATCGCCTTCAGCTCCAGCCGGAAGGGCCGCCGGGATCTTTATCAGAAGCTGGCCTCTGGCACCGGGGACGAGGAGCTGCTGCTGGAATCGGGCGAAGACAAAAACGTTGAGGACTGGACCCGGGACGGGCGTTTCATGGTCTTCAATCGTAACAGCCAGGATGTGTGGGCGTTGCCCCTGACCGGCGACCGAAAGGCGGCGCCGCTGTTGCAGGGGCCGTTTTCCGAAGTCGAAGGCCAAGTGTCCCCGGACGGACGCTGGATCGCCTACTCCTCGAACGAGTCGGCTCGGCGGGAGGTTTACGTGCAGAGCTTTCCGCCCGCTGGAGGCAAGTGGCAGGTCTCCACCGCTGGCGGCGAGGAGCCGCGCTGGCGGCGGGACGGAAAAGAGCTCTTCTACGTCGCCGGCAGCAAGATCATGGCGGTCGAACTGAAGACCAACGGCCCCACGTTCGAAGCGGGCATTCCAAAGGAGCTGTTCGAGGTCCGGATAGGGCCGCCGCTTCGGAACCGCATCCTTGTGACCGGCGACGGGAAGCGCTTCCTGGTCAACACCCCGGTGGAGGAAACGCTTGCTCTGCCGATGACGGTGGTGCTGAACTGGACGGCCGGCGCCCGCCGCTGAGACCCGGCGCGGGGCAGGCGTTTCCGCCTGCCCCACTGCGCTACTGGAGAAGCCCGCCGTGTCCGAGGCTGGCTACCTCGGCGGCGTTGACCCGGTAGCGGGCGAGCAATGGCGGGAGCAGAAGGTCAACTACGTTGGGTTTGGGTGAGCGGAAGCAGCCTGGGGCGGAAACAACCGGGACGTCGCCCGCGTAGGCCAGCAGCAGCAGGTTGCCGGGTTCGACCGGGGCCAGGAAGCGCTCGATCTTGCAGCCGATCCGATCCATGGCCTGGCCGACAGCGTCGGTCGGGGTGGCCGGGGCGGTCGTGGAAGCCACCAGCAACACCGTGGGCCGGCTGCGCAGCAGGTGTTCCAGAGCCCGCGCCACCGGCGCCTCCTCCTCTAGGGCCGAGAGAGCGAAATGCACCCCGGTGCCCAGCCTCTCCAGCCGCGTTCGCATAATGCCTTCGAACAACAGGCGGGCCCGATCGCCCGCCAACGGGTCGCAGTACAGGACCGCCACCACCGGGTTGCGGATCGGCCGCCCTTGCAGGATCGGTCCCCGCTCTCGCAGGGTGGCCCGCATGGACTCCATCTCGCCCCGCGGCACCGCGAAGGGCGTCGTCTTTACCGTCGCCACTCGCTGCCCCGCCAAAGCATGGCCGAAGTTCGGGCTGGTGGCCACCGCCAAACACCCCGTCTGGTTCACCTCCCGCAACAATTGGTCGTCCACCAGCAGGCAGCAGGTCTCGGTGGCCATAAGGTTGGCGCGTCCACCGGCCACCAGCCGGATCTCCAGGCTGCCACAGCCGACCTCGGAGGCGATCAGGTTGGCGGCGTAGTCCTCACCGACCTCCCCCTGCTCCAGCTCCGCCACCCAGATACGCTCCATCCCCTCGGCGTCCAGCAGCCGGATGTCATCCTCGCTCAGCAGATGCCCCTTGGCCATCAGCTTTTTTCCCGACTGTCGGAAAATGGGATGATATAGGAGTCGACCAGCGGAACCTTTTACATCCACGGCCTGCATTTTCACTATGCACCTCCCCAAGTTTTGCGAGCTATCCTCGCATTACAGAAAGTATATCCGTAAATTAAGTGGCAAAATCCTAAACTTTTTCTCAACTTTTTTTCGTTTTTTCTGCCGATATCCACAGGAATGTTTCCCCCCGAGCGGCAGGCACCAGAGACAGGGTCATCACTCCCGGAGGCCCCAAGATGTTGGGGTTGGGCAGAGGACCGGGAGGAACTGCCGGAAGGGGGGCACTTGGGGCAGTTTGTGGGGCGGTCCCCCTGGACCGCGGCGGACGCCCTCGTCCGCCCCTCCGGCAGGCCGACCAGGGACAGGCAGGCGACCTCGGCGTTGACGCTGTTCAAACGGCCCAGCAGGAAGTCGCCCAGGTATATGCCGGTGTTGTTAATGGCGCTGCCGTCGGCCCGCAAGCCCCGCGTGAACAGGTTGGTGGAGACGAACTCGCCGGAGGCCGTCTGCCGGCTGTCCTCGTTGCCGTTGTAGCGATGGTAATCGCCGCCCAGCCTCAGGGTGTGGCTCCCCCGCATCAGGCTGACCGTGGCGTGGTACTCGGTGTTGGTCAAGGCGGCGCGCCGGTTCTGGTTGCCAGGGGAACCAAAGTTGCTCACCGACACCGGTCCGCCGCTGATGGTGAACCGCGGGAATACATCCGGGCCGACGCCCTTCACCCCCAGCTTCGCCGGCCAGTCCTCGCCGAAGCCATTGCCCGTTCGCCGGATGAAAACCCGGTTCAAGCCGGCCCGCAGGTTCAAGAAAGCGGTGGGGCTGAGCACCTGAGTCAGGTTGAGCGCCAGGTTCTGCCGCCGGTTCCGGATGCGGACCGAGTCGGTGTCGGCCACACCGAAGCCCGCCGTCGCCGCGGTGTCATTGGTGTCGGGCGTCACCAGCAGGTAGCGTCCGAAGACGCGCGTGCGGTCGCTGAAGGCGTGGTCGATGCGGATGTTCTGGTGGTTCCTGGTCCGGGGATCGACGCTGTTCTCCTGCCAGTTGCCGCCCTGCGTGATGGGGTTGTCGGGCGGGCGGTTGGGCAGCGGCACGTGCGACAGCGCCTTGACAGCCACGGGGTCGAAGCGGCTCTGGGGGAGGCGGTTGTTGGGGAACACCTCGCGTTGGCCGCTGTTGGGGTCGTAAACCGCCAGTGGCACCGCCAGCGGCCCCGCCGCCGTGCTCTGCTGCCAGGTCACGCCGAAGAAATCGCCTCGCCGCCACGCCTCCAGCGGCACGGTCCGGGTCCGCACCACGCCCCGGCTCTCCCGGAACCCGTCGAAGTTGTAAAAGAAGAAGGCGCGGTTGCGCGCCAGGGGGCCCCCCACGGCGGCCCCGAACTGGTTCCGCCGCAGCGGCGCCTTCTGGTCGGCGTTCCAGCCCCGGGAATCCAGCTTGTCGTTTCGCAGGAACTCGTAGAGGGTCCCGTGAAAGTCGTTGGTCCCGCTCCGGGTGGTGGCGTTGACGATCCCGGCGTTGCTGCGTCCGTACTGGGCCGAGAAATTGTTGGCCTCCACCTTGAACTCCTGCATCAGATCGATGGGCGGGTTCATCTCGATGTTCTGGTCGCCCAGGCCGCCGCGGCTGTTGACGATGCCGTCCAGCATGGCCACCACCGCGGTAGTGCGCCCGCCGCTGACCGACACCTGCCCGCCGGGCGCGCGGAACGAGCCCGGCACCAATGCCACCAGGTCGAAGACGTTGCGCCCGTTCAGCGGCAGCTCCACGATCTCTTTGTTCTCCACCAGGTGTCCGATGGAGCCCGAGACTGTCGTCACCAGGAGGGCCTCGGCGTTCACCGACACGGTCTCGGTCACCGAGCCCAACTGCAGCGTCAGGTCAAGCGCCACGTTCTGGCTGACGTCCACCTTCACCTGTGTCACCGTCAGGCTCTTGAAGCCGGTGTGCTCCACCTGGACTTTGTAGAACCCCGGCAGAAGTTGCGGCGCCACGTACCGGCCCTCCGCGTCGGATCCCGCCCGGGTCGCCTGGCCGGTGTCGACCGACACGACCGTCACGGCGGCTCCAGGCACCACCGCCCCGGTGGCGTCCAATACCGATCCCCCGATGGAGCCGTATTGCGCCTGACCAAACAGGAATGCCGACGCCAGCAGTGCCAGGCCCCCCGTCCGGATCACGCCCATCGCACACCTCCCCTTCAGCCTGTCCTCAGTATACTCCAGGGGGCTGACTCCGCCCTGCCAGTGGAGCCGCAGCCCGAAGCGGAACTGGCGCCGCGGCCTGGGTCAGGGCTTTTTACCACGGCTGGACGCGGCGACATCTCAGCCCTCTTTTCGCCTGGTCTGGTTGTTGGTAAACTGCTGCAATCTCATGGCAGGCCAGTTCTTCACCCCCAACCTCTCGCGGCTGCCGCCGCCCCAGCTTCGGCTGTGGCAGGAGTTGGGTCAAGTTCCATCGGACTTTGTCCTGTACGGCGGAACCGCTGTAGCACTCCGGCTGGGCCATCGATCCTCCGTGGATTTTGACTTCTTCTCGAGCCAGTCGTTTGAGCCCCAGCATCTAAAGGAGTTGGGCTTGCTCCGAGGAGAGGGGCTCGTTCGATTCGACCAGGACCAGACCAACACCCTGACGGCTGTACTCGACCGCGGCGGACCGGTGAAAGTTTCCTTTCTGGGCGGTCTCCAGAACCTGCATCGGGTTTGTGACCCCGACATGGCGGCTGGGCCGAAGATTCAGGTTGCCTCCCTCCTGGACCTGGCAGCCATGAAGCTCGCTGCAATTCAAGCTCGGGCGGCGGCCAAGGACTACCTCGACCTGGAGGCCATGATCCAAGCCGGGATTGACTTGCCCCAGGGTCTGGCGGCGGCCAGGGCGGTTTACGGATCCCGGTTCGATGTTACGTTGAGCCTTCGGGCGTTGAGGTACTATGGAGATGGAGATCTCAACGAGGTGCCTGACGAGATCCAGCGGCGTTTGACCGGTCTAGCAGACAGCGTGGATGTCTCGAAGCTGCCGAGCCTGGAAAAACAGGTCGGTCTCAGCCCAGGAGACCAGCAGCGATGAGCGAGGCGCTGATGTGTCCCGACGAATTGCTGGCCTTGGCGCGCCGCATCGTCTGGTACAAGCAGCCCGAGGAGACCCTGCGGAATCGCGGCGTCTTTCTGGCCCATCTGATGACCCGCGCCTCGGAAGAGGACCTGTCCGTGGCCCGAAGACACTTTCCAGACCAGGAATTCCTGGCGGTTCTGGACCAGCCGCCGCCGGGGATTTTCACCGAACAGGCTTGGGAACGGTGGAATCGAAAGTACGGCCGTGTTCCTGTGCCGCCGATGCCTCGGCGGCAGTTTCCGGATGGCTCGCGGGGGGTGCTGTGGAGCGAGCTTTACCGGACGCAGGCTCCGGCTGCCCCCCGGTCAGCAGAGCCATCGCGGCGAACCCGCTAGCTCGATCCCGCATAATCAAGACCCGCATGGGGGCTTGGTAGCGCTGGTTCATGGGCTCGGCAGCCCAGTAGCCGGACTGGCGGTCCTGCTGCGCCGCCAGCCAGTCGAGAGCCCGGGCCAGGCGCAGATCCGCTTGACATGCTCGACAAGGCCTGCTGCCGCGACTGGGCTCAGCAGGTCGACAAGCCCCACGCTCGAGCCCACGATCCACAACCCACAATCGGGGCCGGGGTGGCCGGAGGCCACCGCGGCCCCCTACCAGTGCAGCCGCAGACCGAAGCGGAACTGCCGCTGGTCCTGCTCCGCCCCGCTGATCTGCCCGAAGTTGGAGTTGTTGACGTTCGATCCCGGTCCGTTGAAGTGCGGGGTGTTGAGGGCATTGAAGGCTTCGGCCTTGAACTGCAGCCGGAACCGCTCCCGGACGGGAAAGGTGCGGAAGACGCCGAGATCGAAGTTCACCACGCCGGGGGCGCGCATGGTGTTGCGGCCCACGCTGCCGAAGCGGACCTGGTTGACCGGCGCGAAGGCCGCCGTATCGAAGAACAGCAAGCCCGGCCCCACGGCGCCGAACTTCTCGACCTTGGTCTTCACCTGGTCGGCGGTTTGGGTGTTGCCGGGGGCGTTCAGCGCCGTCCCGGAAGCCGTCACGGTGAAGGGCCGCCCGCTGACCAGGCTGGTGACGCCGTTGATCTGCCAGTTCCCCAGCAGCCGCCTTTGCCACCCGGTTTGCCCGTAGCGCTTGCCCGGCCCGAACGGGACATCATAGATGGACGCCAGCTGGAATATGTGGGGCTGGTGGTAGCCCGCCAGCGCCCGGTTGCGGCGCGCTTCCGGAAGGTAGTAGAACAACAGAGTGGCCTCGCCGTCGTCGTCGGTGAAATTGATGGCCTTCGAGAAGGTGTAGGCGCCCTTGAGGAACAACCCGCCGGCCGCGCGCCGGTTGAACGTCGCCTGGAAGGCATGGTAGTTGGCGCTCAGGAAGCCGTTCCAAAACCGGGTGATGGCGCTGCGGCCGAACTTGGCGAAAAAGGGCCGTCCGGCGGAGCCCTGGCCCGGTCCGGCGGCGTTGCCGTCCCAGTCGGCGAACTGGCGCACCGTCTGGGTCCCCACGTAGGCGGCCGACGCCAGCACCTGCCACGGCAGCTCCCGCTCGACGACGAAGTTCCACGACTGGATGTAGCCGCGATTCACCTTGCCGCCGCTGATGAACCGGAAGTCGGCCGTGGGGGGCAACTGCACGATTCCCACGTTGGGATCCGGCAGCGGAATGGGCGGGATGCCCTGGGCGATGGGGGCGAACGGCGCCAGGGTATTGGGCGATTCGAAGTCGAAGATCAACAGCAGCGGGAACGATCCCCGGAAAGACCGCGTGTAGAGGCTGGGATTGGTGGTGATGCCGTAGCCGCTGCGGATCACCGTCCGGGCGTCGAGACGGTAGGCCAGGCCCACGCGCGGGGCGAAGTGCTTCTTGCCGACATCGACGCCGGCGTCGCGCGGCACCCCTCCGGCGCCGCCCAGGAACACGTTATTGGTCTCCGGATCCCACACCTCGATGCCGCCTCGCGCCGCCCGCGTGAATAGAGGATAGTACTCATATCGCAGGCCGTAGGTGAGGGTCAGCCGGGGGGTGACCTGCCAGCGGTCGCGAATGTAGCCGGCATACTGCCACTCGAAGGTGGTCATGGTCTGGGCCTGCACCGACTTGGACTCCCGCCGCGGCAGTCCCAGCAGGAACCCGGCGTAGGCGTTGTACTGGGTGAGGGTGGGCCCGCGCAGCAGGCCGGTGACGCCGTTCTCGAAGTCGAAGCGCCCTCGCGGGCCGCCCCCCCGGGAGGGCTGCCAGGCGATCAGGTGGTGTCTGGCGCCCTGGAATCCGAACCGCAGGTTGTGGGTCCCCTTGATCCAACTGAAGTTCTGGTCGGTGGTGAAGCTCTGGTCGTTCCGGAAGATGGGGTCCCAGTTGTTGGGGTTGCCGAGGGTCTCGTAGCCGGTGATGGCGAAGGTCGGCTGGCCGCTCTGGCGGATATCGGTTCCATTGGTCCCGGGAATGCCCAGGATGTCACGGCCGAAGTGGACGCCGTAGTCGACCGGCAGGTCCTGCTGCCCCATGCGGGTGTAGCCGATGTTGGCGTCCCAGACCAAGGCCGGCGAGAGCGTCCAGGTATGGCCAATGCCCGCCACCTGCACGAAGGTGTCGCCGATGCCGGCGCCGCAGTTGCCCAGGCCGGCCCCGCCGGCCGGCCCCAGCGACCCTTCACAGGTCACCTGCGCGTCCATTACGCTGTACTTGCCCCACAGGGAGTGGGCGGGGGTGCGGTTCCAGTTGATCTTGGCGTCGATGTTATCGCGGTTGAGGCCCTGGGTGCCGGCGGTGTAGTAGTTGGCCGTGACGCCGGGTTGGTTGGGCTGCGGCGCCAGGTCCTGCATCTTGCGAGTGATGGGGCTCTGGCGGTTGGCCGGGATGACGCTGTTGGGGAACAGGGCGCGGCCGGAGCCGTCGGCGGCGCCGGTGGCCGCATCGTAGAGGTTGGCGCGCTGGGCGCTGAAGTCGCCGCGGCGCTGGTCGGCGGTCGCCACCGTCACCAGCCGGTCGAAGCCCAGCCGTTCCCGGTTACCTTCCCAGGAGCCAAAGAAGAACAGCTTGTTGCGGAGGATCGGCCCGCCGGCGGTGGCCCCGTCAATGTTCCGCAGGCTCTTGGGCTTGGCGGCGCGGTTGAAGAAGTTGCGCGCCCGCAGCGCCTGGTTGTCGTAGAAGGCGAAAGCCGAGCCGTGGAACTCGTTGGTCCCGGAGCGGGTCGTCACCGTCACCGCCGCACCGCCGGCCATGCCCTGCTCGGCGTCGAAGTTGTTGGTGGCGATGTTGAGGGTCTCGATGGTCTCCGCCGGCGGGATGTAGACCTGGTGGTGCGACATCGAGATGAAGACGCTGGCGGCGCCGTCGATCCGGGTGGTGTTGCCTTGCCGGTGGACGCCGTTGATGTTGGTGGTGAGGGAGCGCGCCGGGGTGTCGTTGATGGCGTTCTGGAACCGCCCCGGCGTGGCCCCCGGCACCAGGTTGATCAGGCTCTGAAAGTTGCGATAGTTGGGCAGTGGCAGCTCCTGGATGGCCCGCTCCGGCAAGTCGACGCTGATGTCGGTCTTCTCGGTCTGCAAGGCCAGCGCCGTCGCCTCCACGCGCACCGACTCGGTGATTTGGCCGACCTCCAGCTTCACGTCCGAGCGGCGGGCAAGATTGGCGGCGATGACGATGTTCTGCTCCTGGTAGGCGCGGAAGCCCTGGGCTGTCACCGTCAGGTTGTAGGTCCCGGCGGCCAGGGTCGCCAGCGCGTAGAGGCCGGACTCGTTGGTGGCCGTCTCCACCGACTGGTTGGTGCCGGTGTTGGTGACCACCACCTTGACCTTGGGAACCACCGCCCCGGTGGAATCCTGCACCGTACCGACCAGGGAGCCGTAGAGCACCTGGGCGGCGGCCGGCGCCGGCGCCAGGATCAGAAGCGCAACACCCAGCAAACGCATAGAAAACCTCCTCCTGTAGCAACTGGCCCTATTGTACGACAGCCGGGAGGAGGTGTCGCACGCGGTAACACAGGCATTCCTGCCTGTCGGGGCAGCCACCCGGGGTGCCTAACCGTTTTGGGGGAACCCAGGCTCCGGCAACCGCTCCCTTACGGTCGCGGCTCGGTAACCATCTACGAATACGCTCAACTGGGTATCCACTTGACTCAGGTAACTGTCAACAGAGAGCCACGTGGGGCGGGCGCCCTCGCCCGCGGCCGGGGGCGCCCTCCGGGCCCTGGTCGGCCTGTCGGAGGGGCGGACGAGGGCGTCCGCCGCGGTCCAGGGGGACCGCCCCACAAACTGCCCCCAAGTCCTCACCCTGAGTCAACCCGCCGGCGCTTGACACGCCGTGTACACTGGATACAGAGGGGGGGGCCATGGCAGATAACACACCGGGTAGGGAGTTTCATCCAGTCGCAGATTTGTTTCCGCTCCTGCGCGGGCCGGCATTCCATGAGCTGGTCGCGGACATCAAGAAGAACGGGCTGCACGAGCCGATCCTGTGCGACGCGGAGGGACGCATCCTCGACGGCCGCAACCGGTATCGGGCATGCCTGGAGGCGGGAGTCGAGCCGCGCTCGGTCACCTGGCAGGGCGAGGGCTCGCCGTCGGAGCTGTCGCTGAGCCTGAACCTGCACCGGCGGCACCTGGACGAATCCCAGCGCGCCATGGTGGCGGCGCGCCTGGCGAAGCATATGGAGAGGGAGGCGACCAAACGGCGGGGCCGGCGGAGGGAATTGGTCGCAGATCTGCGACCAATTCAGCGGCGCAGGTCTTCCAGCGAGGCCGCCAAGGTGGTGAACGTCTCGCCGCGGCTGGTTTCCTGCGCCATCCAGGTGCTGCGGGACGGCTGCAACGAGCTGATCAACGCCGTCGAATCCGGCGGCCTGGCGGTCACGCCTGCCGCGATCCTGGCCGGTCTGTCGAAGGAGGCCCAGGCGCAGGCGCTGGCGGGCGGCGCGGCGGCCGCGGCCGCTAAGGCTCGCCAGTTGCGCCCCACCAGGCACAAGGCCCAGCCGGCGCGGCCATCCCCGGGCTGCTTCGGCGTCGTCGCGAGCGCGCTCGGGCAGCGCGCCAACGACGGCGAGAACGCCGTGGCGTTTCTCTGGGTGCCCGCCGGCGCCTTGGGGCAGGCGGTGGAGGCCCTGGAGGCGCACGGATTCCAGCACGCCCCGTAGCCAGGAGACAAAAGGGGCCCCCCCACCGGGCCTTTCCGTGAGCCGGCCAAGCCGACCAGGGGTCGGCTGCGGCCCAGGGGGGCCGCCCCCACCACAACCTCTCATCTTCCCCAAATCAGGGTCCCGGCGTGTATACTACCTGGTGCAGTCCTTTTTGGAGGGAGAGGTTATGGGTTTGACTCGCTTTGCCGTCATTGGCGCCGCTCTGTGCCTGCTTGCTGCTGCCGTGTTCGCCCAGTCGGATACGGCGTCGATCTCCGGTTTTGTCAAGGATGCCACCGGCGGGGTGGTTCCGAATGCCAGCGTCTCGGTGCGCAACGAAGCCACCGGCCTGGACCGCAAGACCGCCACGAACGAGTCCGGTTACTACGTGGCCTCCAGCCTGCCGCCGGGCTTCTACACCGTGACCATCGAGGCCACCGGCTTCAAGAGGTACGTCAAGACGCAGAACAAGCTGGACGCCAACATCCCCGGGGTGGTGAGCGCCACCCTGGAAGTCGGCACGGTGACCGAGTCGGTCGAGGTAGTGGCCGCCGTGGCCCAGCTCCAAACGGAGTCGGCCACGCTCGGCAAGCTGATCGAGGAGAAGCAGATCAAGAACATGATGCTGAACGGCCGCAATCCCCTGTACCTGGCGCAGCTCAAGCCCGGGGTGCGCGGCGGCACCATGAACGCCTTCAGCTTCGGGCTGACCACCGCCGGCCTGAACATCAACGGCGGCCGGACGCAGGATCTGGTGCTGACCTTCGACGGCGCCATCGGCGTGCGCACGCGGGCCAATGGAACCTCCATCGGCGTCGCTGACGTCGAAACCGTGCAGGAGATCCAGATCCTGACAGCCAATTACACAGCCGAATATGGGCGCTCCTCCGGCGGCCAGGTGCGCTTCGTCACCAAGAGCGGCAGTCGCGACTTCCACGGGAGCCTGTATGAGTATTTCCGCAACGAGAAGCTCGACGCTAACACCTGGCTTTTCAATCGGAATAATCAGCAGCGCCCGGCCAACAAGTTCAACCAGTACGGCTACCTCGCCAGCGGACCCGCTTTCCTGCCGGGCAAATGGAACACCGACCGCCAGAAGCTGTTCTGGCTGTGGGGCCAGGAATGGGTCAGCCACCGGCGGGAGCAGTCCACCACCATCACGGTCCCCTCGCTGGCGATGCGCCGCGGCGATTTCTCCGAGCTGCTGGACCCGAGCAACTTTATCTTCCGGACGCGCCGCCTGGTCAACGATCCGACCAACAACCAGCCCTTCGCCAACAACGTCATCCCGCAAAGCCGGCTCAGCCCCAACGGCGTGGGCTTCCTGCGCTCCTATCCGGAGCCGCTCCCCGGGTTCCTGCTTGGTACGGCCAACTTCTTCCAGGTGCGGCCGAACCCGACCGACCAGCGCAAGGACACCCTGTCGATTGATTTCATGCCCTCCGAGAGGCACACCTTCCGGCTGCGCTGGCAGAACTACGAGTTCGACGTGAGGAACGCTTTCGCGGGCGGCACCGACCGCGCCGTGACGCAACTGATCCGGCCTAACGACACTGCCTCGTTGAACCACATCTGGACCATCAGCCCTCGCACCATCAACGAATTCCTGGTGACGGCGGCCGCCGACCGCGTTCAGATCCTGGTGCAGCGCGAGGGCGGGCGCTTCGAGCGCAGCAAGTACGGCATCAACTATCCGTACATTTTTCCGCAGCGCAAGGAGATCGTCGACAAGATCCCGACCATCGAGATCCGCAACTTCGCCACCATCGACGGGGGGCCCTATCCGGCCTCTTCGGCCGGGCCGGTCTACACCATCTCGAACAACACCACCCGGATTCAGGGCAGCCACACCTTCAAGTGGGGCGTGAATGTGGAGCGCAGCGGCCAGAACGATTTCGACCAGATCAACGTCAGCGGCGTCCCCGGCGGCACCAACAACCAGAACGGACGATTCGTGTTCACCGACGTTCGCGCCGGCGCCGCGACCACCAGCCTGGCCCTGAGCAACGCCGTCCTGGGCCTGTTCGACACCTATGCCGAAATCGGCCCGCGCTCCTTCACGCCCTACCGCGGCATGATGCTGGAGTTCTTCGGCCAGGACTCCTGGAAAGCCACCCAGAAGCTGAAGCTGGAGGTGGGTCTGCGCTGGAGCGTCCAGCATCCCTACTACTACAGCCTGTGGGGCAACATCGCGGCGTTTGATCCGGCGCGCTACGACCCGACCAAGGCCGTGGTGCAGGATCCGCGCACCGGCAACATCCTCAGCGGGGACCGCTATAACGGGGTCCTGATCCCCGGCTCGGGTTTCCCCGACGCCGCCAAGGGCCGCGTTCCGATCGCCGACAGCGGCGAATTCAACCGCCTGTTCAACAACGGGCCCACCTACTGGGGCCAGGTGCAATACCGCAACTTCCAGCCGCGGCTGGGCCTGGCCTACCAGTTGACCCAAAGAGACGTGCTGCGCGCCGGCTTCGGGCGCTTCATGGCCCGGCCGGGCGTGAGCGACAACATCTACCTCGGCGGCAACCCGCCGTTTCAGCCCATGATCTCGATCGCCAACGGCCAGGCCGACAACCCCGGCGGCGGGGGAGCGGCGGCGTTTCCCCAGTTCTTCATGACCTCGGATCCGGTGTTCAAAATCCCCAACGCCTACAACTGGAGCGTCACCTACGAGCGCGAAGTCGGATTCGACACCACCGTGTCAGCCGCCTATGTCGGTCGCGTGGGGCTCCACCTGGAGCGCGAGCGCGAGCTGAACCAGCTTCGCACCGGAACCCTGTTCCAGCCGGGAAGCGCCGGAGTCAACGTCAACGCCCTGCGCCCGTTCAAGGGTTTCGCCTTCGTCCCCCTGGGCGAAATGGCGGCGCGCAGCGAGTACAACTCCTTCCAGCTCGAGGTCAACCGGCGCTTTGCCCGCGGCCTAAGCTTCGGCCTCGCCTACACGCTTGCAGAAAGCTTCGACAACGCCTCCGGACGCCGCGATCGCCTCTACGACGCCCACGACGACCGCAGCTTCTGGGGCCACTCCGGCTTCGACAACCGCCACACCGCGGTCATCAACTTCATCTACGAGCTGCCCTTCTTGAAAGGCGACACGCGGCTTCTCAGCAAGATGCTGGGCGGCTGGATGATCAGCGGCGTCACCCAGTTCCAGACCGGCACCCCGATCACCATCGGCACCGGCGACGACTTTCCCGGCATCGGCTCGGGCGACGGCAAGCCCTGGAACCGCAACGGCGACCCCACGCTCCCTAACAGCGAGAAGAAGTTCTCGCAAGGCGCCGCCGACTCCAACTTCTACTTCCGCACCCGCAACGCCGACGGCGGCCCCATCTTTACGCAGCCGGCCAACGGGACCTTCGCCAACCAGACCCGCAACGACGGCGTGCTTTACAACGTCGGCTTCCAGAACTGGAACCTCGGCGTCTACAAGGACTTCAAGACCTTCGAGTCGCAAGTGCTGAAGCTTCGCCTGGAGATGTTCAACTGGATCAACCATCCCAACTGGGGCGGCGTGGACGGCGGCCCGCGCAGCGGGACCTTCGGCAAGGTGCTGACCAAGAGCAGCGAGCGGAACATCCAGTTGAGCTTGCGGTACGACTTCTAGGCCGCGACCCCGCACCAAGTTTGACAGGAGCAGTTACTCATCCCGGCGCACCGCCACCCCCGCCGCCCAGTTCAGCACCACGGTGATGGGCGTCGAGACAGCCTCCTGCGCCGGCGCGATGAACAGGAAGCGCTTGCCGTCGGCCGCTGCCGCGTATGAATAGCTGATGGAGCTACCCCCGCCGCCGCGCACGGGGGCCTGAAACAGCTCCTGGGCAAGACCGGGCTGGAAGGCGCCAGACAGCAATGCCACCGGCACCGCCATCAGCTTGCCGGCGCCGGTAACAAAGAAGACCTCTTTCCCGTCGCGCCGCCAGCGCGGCTGCCTCCCGCCGCTCTTGGAGATCTGCCACTTGCCCCCCGCGCCGGGCCCAGAGGGCGCGAACGGCCGCACGTACACCTCTTGCCTGCCAGACTCGTCTGAGACATACGCCACCCAGCGCCCGTCCGGCGAGAACTGACCCTGGGTTTCGGTGAACTCGGTCTTCAGGAACAGAGCCGGTTTCCGGTCCCCGGAAAGGGGCAGATACCACAAATCGAACCTGTTCTTCGGATCGTTGGCGGCATACAGAAGGTACCGCCCGTCGGCTGACCAATCAAAGGCATACTTCGCTTCGCCGGACTTCAGCAGCTCCTCGTCCTCGCCGGCGCCGCTCGACGCCTTCTGATAAAGGTTGTAGGCGCCCTCCCGGTCGGAGCTGAAGATGATGCGGCTCCCATCGGGGGACCACGCCGCCCGGTAGTCAAAGCGAGGGTGAAAGGTGAACCGCGAGGAGATGCCGCGGGCGAGATCGTGAATCCAGAGGTCGGCGCCGGCGTCGTTGCCATACCCCGCGAAGGCGGCCACCAGCAGGCGCTGATCGTCGGGCGAGAGGCTCAGGTCGATGTAGCGGCCCGGCTGGCCTACGGTGGCCAGTTGTTTGCCGGCTCGATCGAACCAGGCCAACTGGCCGGTGGCGGTGCTGCCGCCGCCGCGCCAGGCCAGGGCCCCGTTGTCGGAGACCGAAAACCAACTGGTATCCTCGGCCACCCGGAACGGCTCGCCGGCCAGCTCCAGGCGCTTCGGATCGAACACCTGCGCCATCAAAGACCGGTCTCGCAGGAACAGCAGGTGGCCTTTCCCCCCCTCCTGGGGCGGGGCGTAGACGGCCGGGGTGTCACCCACCAGCAGGCGCTTGGGGGATCCCCCAGATTTGGGCGACGCCTCCAGGGTTGCGACATAGACTCCCGATTTCTCCGCCTGCGCGCTCCGCGCCGTGTAGAGGAAATGGCGGCCGTCGGGCAGGAAGTACGGGTAGGCGTGGGTGTGGTGCTGCCGCGACTGGTCAAGGGCGGTCACCTCGGCCGGCACGCCGCCGGCGGCCGTCACCCGCAGCAGCGGCCTGCGGTTCAATCCGAAGACAATGGTCCCGTCGCGGTTCCACGTGCCGCTGTACCACTGCGAGGCATCACACAGCGTCTGCGGAGGCCCTCCGGTGATGTCGATTTTCTTGAGCTTCCCGCTGGCAAAGAACCCGATGAACCGGCCGTCGGGCGACCAGAATGGCGAGGAAGCCACCTCGGTTCCCGGCAGCGCTTGGGCGACAAGTGAATCGATGGGGCGCATCCAGAGCATCGCCCGGCCGTCGGATGCGGCGGTGAACGCCAGCCGGCGCCCGTCGGGCGACAACGCCGGGACGTGGTAGGGGCCGGGGCCGCCAAAGGTAGTCTTCTCGGGGGCCGGGACGGCGAAGCGCGCGGGCTGGGCCGGCGACGGCTGCCGGCGCAACAACAGGACGCCGAGGGCGGCGGCCAGCAGGGCGGCAAGCGCCCAAGGCGCCAGCCGCCGCGACGGGGCGAGGGGGCGACTGGGCGACGGGGCGAGGGGTGCTTCCACAGAATCCAGTTGCGCGTCGCCGATATCGCGCAGGCGGCGCGTGGGGTCTTTCTCGAGGCAGCGCTTGAGCAGGTCCACCAGTCGCGGCGGCGTGGTGGCCGGCACGGCGCTCCAGTCGGGCTCGCGGGCCAGCACCCCGGCGATGGCGTCGGAAATCGTCTCGGCCGGAAAGGCTTGCTTGCCCGCCAGCAGCTCGTAGAGCACGCACCCGAAAGCCCA
>Ga0247727_10006283_pt1 | contig 23447 bp, 12 predicted proteins | sample WisWelCaveWW1625_FD_202498 | JGI IMG/M metagenome (GOLD analysis project Ga0247727, IMG submission 202498) | Biofilm microbial communities from Wishing Well Cave, Virginia, United States - WW16-25 | ecosystem: Environmental > Aquatic > Deep subsurface > Groundwater > Cave microbial mat | place...
TACTGGCGCTTTTTCGAATACGCACTCGGGAAGAAGCTGCGCTTGAAGCCGTAGACGATGAGGTCCTTCAACTTCTTGGGACGCAGGTTAAAATTTTCCAGCGCCAGCAGGATTTCGTCGGTGACGGTGGTTTTGCTGACGGTGCGGTTGTCGGTGCAGATGCTGGTGCTGAGATCGTGCTGCATCATTTTCTTGAACGTGTGATGCTTGATGTGCTTGAGCGCCTTGATGGTTTGCAAATTACTGGTCAGGCACACCTCGATGGTCACCCGGCGGTCGGCGATATATTGGCACAGCTTATTGATGTAGCCCTGTTTATCGGTGACGGTTTTATCGTCGACTTTGCGGGTATCGAACAAGTAGAAGCCGTGGCCGATGCGGTCGGCGTGCAGCTCGGTGATAGCCTGAAAGATCGAGGTCGGGCCGTAGGCTTCGCCGGCGTGCACGGTTTTGGCGAGGAAGTTTTCGTGGGCAAATTGAAACGCCAGCCAGTGGTCTTTCGCCGGGTTCCCTTTTTCCGCGCCCGCCAGATCAAACGCCACAATTGGAATCCCCTCCTCATCGCGGATTTTCACCGCGCCTTTGGCCAGCTCCAGCGAGCACAGGCTGGTCACCGTCTTCATATCGGAATACGACAGCGAGCGGATAAAATTAGCGTAGTACTCCGAATACGCGCCAAACGACCGCAGCGCGCACACGATGATGCCGTAGTGAAAGGGCGGCTCGTTTCCGCTGGCAATCGCTTTTTTGCGATTGATCTCTTGCTGGGCTCGCTGCAGGCCTCTGTTCACGCTCACGATCACCGTTTTCATATCCATCTGTTTGTTGATATGAAGCTGCGGCGCAAAACGCACTTCGATATAACGCACGCCCTCAGCAAAGTTATCGTAGGCGAGCTCATAAGCAATTCGTTCGAGGTGTTCGGGCTTTTGCATCACCGAACACGAGACCCCGAACGTTTTCAAATATTCGACGAGGTTGGCATATTTTTCTTTGAACACCAGTTTGTTGAGTCCCTCCACGGTGTAGCTGGGTATCTGAATTTTTTCTTTTTTGGCGATGTCGACGATGGTCTGCAGGCGCACCGAGCCATCCAAATGCATGTGCAGATCGGTTTTGGGGATTTGGAGAATGAGATTTCTTAACTCCTCGGCGGTTAGTTTTGGAGCTTTTTGCGGCATATCACCTCCTCAGGTTTTTCGAAAGTTTATTTCAATATAGTCTTCTAATTGATATTGTCAATTCGAATTTTCGGATGAAGGTAGCCGGAGCGCAACGATTTATCGTTGCAGTCTCGACAGGCTCGAATTTAAAAACAGAACTCGATCCGCGGCGAAATGTGAGAGATTTTGCAAGATTCTTTTCTCTTGTTTATCAAAGCATGTTATTCTACAGAACTGTAAAGAGGATCGAACATGGCAAACAAATATAAACTCTATACTCCCAACCTTTTGGATTCGACCAATTCGGGTGAACTCATCGATCGCAATCCGATCGTGGATGACGTGGAGTTGGCCTTTTCTAAAATTGGGGCCAAAGGAGAGTACCTCGGTCTCTGGGACGGCGAGCAGATTCCCTGGCCGAGATATACCGCCAACATCGACAATAAATTCGGTTTTCAAAACCACTTTCAGGGCATTCAGAGATTCCAGGCCGGCAACTACCTGGTGGTTTCCGGCGCCGATCCCCATGAACCCAGCTCGCACCTGTTTGTCATCAAAATGGGTTCTCGACGGGCGAACGGCGGCTGGCGCTCCAACCGCATTGCCACCGGGCTCCCTCCGGATGAAGACGAAATTGTTCGAATCATTGCAATCGATGCGGTCATGTGGCACGCCGGCGGGCTCAGCATTTCAGGAGATATTCTGGTGGTGCCGATCTACGGCGGCAGCCCGATGAATTGCCGAATCGTTTTCTATAATATGAAGGACCCGGAGAATCCTGCCCTGTTCAACGTTGCCATTGAGCGCCCGGGGGTCAAAGCCGGCGCGGTTGCTTTGACCAAACTGCCGAACGACTATTTTCTGGCGGCCGTGTGGAGCGATAGCGATCCGGAGCCGCTGGAGAAGCGGTTTGATTTTTATCTCTCGCGCTCTACAAATTTTTTGAATGGGTTTGATCAGCAGCCGGTAACCCGGCTGGCGAAAGACGTTAAGGCGGCGAACGGCGCGGCCCCGAAATTGGAGAAATTGCAAAACATCAATTTTATCAACCGCGGCGACGGGAAATTGTTTCTGATAGGGACGTACAACACCTCCGACATGGCGCCAACCATTCCGGGCGAAGACTACGCGGAATTGTTTGAATTGGATTTTGCCGAAAGCCTGTTTAAAAAGCAACCAACTGGCCGTTCCGACGGTCACCAAAGTGGCGAGCAACCAGTTTTTTAGCCATGATCTCCAGTCCAATATGGACGCGGCGGCCGGGGTGTATGTTGATTCAGCGGGCATTTTGCGTATCTATTCGGCGTATCACTGGCGCAGCGACAACATTATCCGGTTTAATGAATATCGGCCGGTACCCGATTTTCTGGCTGCGCAAATAGTTGATATCGAAAACGCCTGGATCGATTTATATGAACACGACCACTTCCGCGGCCGGTGTTTAAGTCTGGCGGGTAGAAACTATGCCGATTTCAGCAATTACAGTCGAATTTTTGTGCACGGCGCCACGTTTAACGATCAGGTCTCCTCGGCGCGTTTCCAGATTCCAGCCGGCTGCTCGTATCGCTTATTCGAACATCGAAATTTCGAAGGTCGGGTTTTTGACCTGGATGGAACCGGCACCATCAACGAAATCCGTGATTTTAAAGCTCTCGATTTCGGGGACGCCGTTTCATCCTCGCGTTACGAGAAGGTCGTCTAAAAGTACGACCGAAAGATCTAAAACAACCGGGATTAAAAAAGCTTTGACATTTACCTCAAAGCTTTTTTATTTTTAACAGATGCCAGCTACAGATGATTATTTTCTCCATCGCCGCCGAAGTGATTGTCGAGTTAGGAAACGGTAGTTTGAGGTGGAGTGCAAAAATCAGCGAAGCGTATTTTTGCTTCAATGCGCTGGCATGACCAATCATTGCATCTCGAATGGCGCCATCGAAAAAACCACCGCAATCTGAAAACCTGCCGCCTGAACACGCCCATCCGCTGCGCTGGCTATTCCTCGACCTGAATTCGTATTTCACTTCCATAGAACAGGAACTGCGTCCGGAATTGCGCAACCAGCCGGTGGCGGTGGTGCCGGTGATGGCGAACACCACCTGCTGCATCGCCGCCAGCTACGAAGCCAAAGCCTTTGGGGTGAAGACCGGCACCCTGGTTTCCGAAGCGCGCCGTCTCTGTCCGCGCATCCAGTTGGTGGAGGCGCGGCACAAACTGTACGTGGATTACCACCACGCCATCGTCACCGCCGTGGAGTCCTGTTTGCCGGTGGCGGTGGTGATGTCCATTGACGAGATGGCCTGCCGCCTGATGGGGCGCGAGCGCACGGTTGAGAATGCCCAGGCCATCGCAAAAAAAATCAAACAAGCCATTCGCGAGAAAGTCGGCGGTACCCTGTGCTGCTCCGTCGGCCTGGCGCCCAATCGCTTTCTGGCCAAGGTGGCCAGCGACATGCAAAAGCCCGACGGCCTGGTGGTGATTCAACACCATGACCTGCCGCAGATTCTCTACTCGCTGGAATTGAACGACTTCCCCGGAATTGGTACCCAGATGTTCAAGCGGCTGCAGCTCCACCGCATTCAGACGGTGGAGCAGCTTTGCGCGCTATCCAAGTCCGAGATGAAGCGCATCTGGAACGGCATCGTTGGCGAGCGCATTTGGCACTGGCTGCGCGGCGACGACGTGGCCGAACCGCTGACCCGCCGACAGACGGTCGGCCATTCGCACGTGCTGCCGCCGGATTTCCGCACCGAGGAGGGCGCGTACGCGGTGTTGCAAAAATTGGTGCACAAAGCGGCGGCGCGTTTGCGCAAGATGCGCTACTGGGCCGGTGGACTGGCCGTGGCGATTCGGTTTGGAAAGGGTCGGGATTGGAGCGCCAAAACCAGCATGGTCGAGTGCCAGGATACCATAACCATGCTGGAAGCGCTGCAAAGCGTGTGGCAGGAGCGTCCCGCCGGCAGCCCGCTGGCGGTGGGCGTGACGTTGTTTGATCTGGTGCCGGAGCAGTTGCACACCCTCTCCCTTTTTGAAGATCCCCGCCGCGCTCGCCTGGCCACGGCCATGGATGCCATCAATGCCAAGTACGGCACCGATACAGTCTATTTTGGCGGCATTCACACCGCGCGGCACACCGCACCCACCCGCATCGCGTTCACCAGCATTCCCGATTGGTTTTGATGATCTCCGTGAACGTCAAACGTCAAAAGGGAAAGCCCCCGAGTAACTGTCATTCCCGCAAGGCTGTTAGCGGGAATCTCCTGCATGACCACTCGTTTCACGTTTGACATCTCATGTCTCACCCAAAGCGTCACTCGTACCGCAACGAATCGATCGGATTCGCCCGGGCCGCTTTGATGGCCTGCTGGCTCACCGTCACGAGACTGATCACCATCCCCGCGATGCAGGCAACGACAAACACTTCCGCGCCAATCTGGGTGCGATAGGCAAATTCCTGCAGCCAACGGCTCATGGCGAAGTATCCGGCGGGAATGGCGATGACGCTGGCCAGCGCCACCAGGCGGATAAAATCTTTCGATAAAAGAGTGACGATTCCCAGAATCGTGGACCCCAGCACCTTGCGAATCCCGATCTCTTTGGTGCGCTGCTCGGCGCTGAAAGCGGCCAGGGCATACAATCCCAGGCAGGCGATAAAAATCGCCAGCGCTGCAAAAATGGTGAATATCTGCTGCTGCTTTTGCTCTGCGCGATAAAGATTATCAAAACTTTCGTCGAGGAAACGATATTCAAATGGATAGCCGGGGGCGGCTTTCGAGAACGCATCTTCGATCATATCGAGGGTATGCCGCAAATCGGTGGTGCGGATTTTCGCGGCGATGACCCGATGGTCGGCGGCAATAGAAATGGCCATAGGCTCAATTTCACTTTTTAATGACGTAAAATGAAAATCCTCCACCACGCCCGCCACGCGCCGCCGGGTCGAGTCGAACAATGGGATAACCATTTCTTGACCTATCGCCTCATCGCTGGTCCAGCCCAGGTATTTCACGGCGGATTCATTCAAAAGCAGCGCTTCGGCATCGGTGCCGTATTCTTTCGAAAAATCCCGGCCCGCCACGATTTTCAATCCCAGGGTTTGGCAATAATTGTAATCGGTGAACACCGTTCGCATGCGCCACCAGTTGCCGGGCTTGCTGGCAATGTCAAACCCGAATTGGTCGTGAAACCCGCCCGGCTCGCCGGACATGGCCGAAACGCTGACAATGTCGGCATTGCGCAGCAGCTCTTCTTTGAAGCGCTCGCGATTCTGATAAAATTCGGAATTGTTGATATCGAGCAGCACCACTTGTTCTTTATCGAAGCCTAGTTTTTTCACCCTCACATAGTTCATCTGTCTGGCAATCACCAGCGTGCAGATGATCAAAACGATCGAGACCGTGAATTGCACTACTACCAGCGTCTGCCGCAAAAAGGCATTATGCGAGCCCGCCTTGAACTTGGATTTTAGAACCTGCGCTGGTTGAAACGCGGATAAGAAAAAGGCGGGATAGCCGCCGCCCAACACACCAACGAGCAAGGCTCCACCTAACAAAGCTGCCCAGCTCGTGGCGCTATGTACAAAAGAAAGGCGCAGCTGAAACCATTGGTTGAAATAATGCAGCCCAACTTCGACCAGAGCCACGGCCAGCGCGGTCGCCAGCAGCGCCAGCATGATCGACTCGCCGACAAATTGCACGACCAGATTCTGGCGGTACGCGCCCAGCACTTTGCGCAATCCCACTTCCCTGGCCCGACCGGCGGATTTCGCGGTGGCCAGATTGGTGTAGTTGATGCAAGCGATGATCAGCACCAGCGCCGCGATGGCCGTGAACAACAAGATAGTCTGGGGATCGCCGTGGGAAATCAAATCAAAGGTGGTGGCGTGGTTGAGGTATATGTCGGGCAGGGGTTCCAAAAGCAGGCTCCTGATGAGTCCGGTTTTACTAAAATGTCCGCCAAAGTATTTATCCATGAATTGTGGAAACTGCGATTCAACCGCGGCTTGCCGCATGCCGGGGCGCAGCCGCACGTAAGTAAACAGATTGTTAGCCCACCATTTGCTGAACCACGGCCGGGATTGAAATGCCGCGAGCGCCGCGACAAAATCAAAATTAAGATGCGTATTGCCGGACGGCGGTTCAAAAATTCCCGTCACTCGAAATTCGTAGCGTTTTTCATAGGCGAGAATTTTGCCGATCGGATTTTCATCTCCAAAATACTTCTCCGCCATGGTTTTCGAAACCACGACGTCAGTTGGCTCGGAAAGAACTTCCGCCAGCTGGCCAACGAGCAAAGGATAAGAAAAAAAATCAAAAAAATTTTTATCGGCGAAATAGAATCTTCTTTCCCGGAACGATTTTTCGCCGAACGTGACCAGACCGTCGTTAGGCATGACCCGAACCGCGTCTTCAACGTCGTTGGGGAAATCGGTTAGCAGCGCCGTCGCGAAGGGCGCCGAGGTTACGCCGATTTTGCGATCGGCGCCGTCGCCGCTGGCGTGCCGCAACACGCGGAAAATGCGCTCACCGTTCTTATGGAAACGATCGTAATTCAATTCGCTTCTCACAAACAGAAAAATCACCATGCAGCACGCGATGCCGATAGCCAGACCGCTGATGTTGATCACCGCGTAGCCTTTATGGCGAAGGATATTACGAAGGGCGATTGTCAGATAGTTTTTGATCATGGTGTCTCCTTGGTTTAGCTGTCAGTTCAGCTCTCAGTTTTTTAGCTGACGTCTGCTATTCATATCTTAAGCTTTCCACTGGATTGGTCAGCGCGGCTTTGATGGCCTGGGCGCTGACGGTCAACAGGGCGATTAGCAAAGCAGCCGCGCCGGTCAGAAAAAACATCTCCCAACCGATTTCCGTGCGATAGGCGAAATGCCGCAGCCACTGGCTCATAATGTAATATGTAATCGGCCAGGCGATGACGTTGGCCACCAGAGTCAATCGGGCAAAATCTTTCGAAAACAAAAACACAATCTGGTGCACACCTGCTCCTAACGTCTTGCGAATGCCAATTTCCTTGCGGCGTCGTTCCAGAGCAAACGACGCCAATCCAAACAGACCCAGGCTGGCAATGAATATGGCCAGCACCGAGAAGCTTTCAAAAATCTGTTCCAGCTTTTGCTCTTTGCGGTAAAGCTGATCAAAATCTTCATCCAGAAAGAAATATTCGAAGGGGCGATGCGGGAGAATCTCCATCCAGATGGATGCTAGCGCTGCCAGAGTTTCGGAAAGGTGGCTGGAATGAATGCGCACCGCAAAGTTATCCAAATAATAAGAAACTGGGGAGACCATGACCACCAGCGGTTCAATTTCGTGATGCAGCGATCGAAAATGAAAATCTTTGACCACGCCAATGACCTGCCCTTTTCTTGAGCCGCCTTCCGCAACATGCTGCACCTCGAACGTTTTGCCAACGGCGGACTCCCATCCCAATTTTTTTACCGCGGTTTCATTTAAAATAAACGCCTCGCGGACGTCGGTGGTGAATTCCCGCGAAAAATCTCGGCCGGCGGCCAACTCGATTCCGAAGGTGCGAATAAAATCGTGGTCGACGATCAGAACCGGCAAAACCATATGGGCGCCCGCGGGCAGCCCTTCAGCCTGGATGGGAAAATCATAAAAGCCGCCGCGCCAGGGAAAATTGGACAGCGCGGTCGCGGTCAGGACATTCGAATTCGCCAGTAGCCGGTTTTTTATGGTTTCAAAATTTTTCTGCACCTCTTCATCGCGGACAGGGATGATCACCACGTGCTCTTTGTTGAAGCCCAGTCGTTTGTTTTGCATAAAATCCAACTGGCGGTTAACCACGTAAGTGATGCCCATCAAACCGATGGAAATGGCAAACTGCAAAACCACCAGCAGGGCGCGCAATCGCAGCGGCGTGCGGGCTCCGAACGTAGTGGTCAGGGTGCCTTTGAGAACGGTTATGGGACGAAAGTTCGAAAGCAGCAGCGCCGGATAACTCCCCGAAACCAGTCCAACAAAAATGGTTAGCGCGATCAGGCCGCCCGTCATGGTCGGATTATCCAAATAAGTGATGTTGAGCGCCTTGCCGGCCAGCCGGTTAAAAGCGGGGAGCAGCAGTTCTACCAGACCCACCGCGAGCAGCAGCCCGAGAAAGGCGTAAAACAGCGATTCACTTAAAAATTGTTTGATCAACTGTGCGCGCTGGGCGCCCACCACTTTTCGCAACCCGACTTCTTTGGCGCGAGTAGTCGACCTCGCGGTGGACAGATTTATGAAATTGATGCAGGCGATTAGCAAGATAAAAAAGGCAATGCCGGAGAAAATATAAACGTATGCGATGTTGCTCGTGGGTTCGATTTCGTTTTCCAGATCCGGGGTCAGGTAAATTTGAGAGAGCGGCTGCAGAAACAGCGCGCGTTCGTCCTTCGCCCATGCGCCAATATGCTTCGCGATAAAGTCCGGAAATTGCTTTTCCAGATCGGCCGCGGGATAACCCTCGGGCAACAGAAGGTAGGTATACATCGGCGGCCAGTGCCAGCGCGGTTTCCACCCCATAATCTCGGTGACATGTGACATAGGGGCGAGAAAGTCAAACTTGAAATGCAAATTAGATGGCAGGTCTTCCAGCACGCCGGTAATCGTGAAATCAAACCGATTTTCAATTCTCAGAACTTTGCCAAGTGCATCGTCCTGACCAAAGTACTTTTCCGCGGTCGATTGGGTCAGAATCAACCCATAAGGCGAGTTGAGCGCAGTGCGGGGATCGCCGCGCTTGAATTGAAACGTAAACACTTTGGACACGGTCGAATCCGTAAAGAAAAAGCGCTCTTCCTGGAATTTTTGCTCTCCGGATTGCACGGTGGCGCTGTACGGGAAGAACCGCACCGCGTGTTCGATTTCCGAGAAACTTGAAAGCAACGCCGGCGCGAGCGGCCCATAGGTATTGGCCACATGCCTTACCTGCCCCTCGTTCTTTTCATCGCCGATGACGCGATAAATGCGCTGGAAATTTTCATGGCAGCGGTCATAACTGAGTTCATCCTGAACGTAAAGTAAAATTAAAATACAGCACGCCATGCCGGCGGCGAGCCCGAAGATGTTGATGATCGAATATCCTTTGTGCCGCCAGGTGATACGCAGAGCGATTTTCAGATAATTGGTAATCATGTTGTTTCCTTAGTTTAGCTTTCAGCATTCAGCTTTCAGCACTCAGCTTTTTAGCTGAAAGCTGATCGCTGGCGGCTGCTATTCACATTTCACGTCTCACGTCTTTGTCGAAACAAAACCTGGATGAAGCGATCCTGTGGGCCGGGATTATAAATCTGAATCAGCTCCCAATTGCGATCATAATGTTCAATGCGACCTTTGAGTTTCTGGATGCGCTCTTCCCCAAACCGGGGTTCCGGCGTCCATTCAAACGCTTCCACGCGGTAGTTGAAGCTGCGGGTTTCGTTGGCAATCTTAATTTGCACCTCGGCGGTCTTGGCCGCGGCAAATTTGGGCAAGGGGACGCAAATGTCGTTCATAGTTTGAACTCCGGGTTTTAGGCGATTAGAATTTTCTCATTTTATTCAAACGTCTTATCGGTCAGGACCATCGTAGAGCGTAGAGCGTAAAGCGTGAAGCGTAGGCGGCGCCAAAACGCTCTACGCTCTTCGCTCCACGCTGCGGTTTTTATTCATACCGCAAACTCTCCACCGGATTCGTCTGCGCCGCTTTGATCGCTTGCGCGCTCACCGTCGCCAACGCAATGGCGAGCGTCAAGCCTGCGGCCGCCGCAAACACCCACCACTCCAGGTCGATGCGATGAGCAAACTTTTGCAGCCACTTGTTCATCGCAAAATAGGCAGCCGGCCAGCCGACAACATTCGCCAGCACCACGAGCTTGATGAAATCGCTCGTCAACAGAGAAACAATGCTGCACGCCGAGGCGCCAAGCACTTTGCGAATGCCGATTTCTTTGACGCGCTTTTCGGCTGCATAAGCGGACAGTCCGAAAAGCCCCAGACCGGCAATCACGATGGCGATGAGAGTGAAGGAGTTGATGATCTGCGCCAGCTTGTTTTCGTTTTGATAAAGCTGCTCCAATTTTCGGTCAAGAAAAACATATTCCAGCGGCCAGTCCGGCGAAAACTTTTTCCAGAGGTTTTCAATCTGCGCGAGCGACTCGGCCAATTTGCCGGCGCCGATCTTGACGACATAATAGGAAGTCCACGGGCTGTACGTCAAAACCAGCGGCTTCACTTCGTGGTGCAGCGACTCGAAATGATAATCGCGAATCACGCCGACCACGTAACCAGACTTGGCGATTTGCGTGGTGCCGGCGGCGAACAGCTCCATCTTTTTGCCAATGGGACTCTCCCTCCAGCCGAACTCTTGCACGGCTTTTTCATTCAGCAAAAATGCTTCAGTTGCATCTGAAGGATGCTCTCTCGATAATTCTCTGCCCTGCGCGATGTCGATATTCATCGTCTGCAAGAAATCATAATCCACCAACAAGAGCGGTAGCATGGCGGGATTGTCGCGCGACCCGCCTTCGGGAACGAAGCGATAGGCAAACACGCCTTCGCCCGGAATATTGGAAGCGCGCGCCACTCCTAAAATGCCCGGCGAGTGCAACAGCTCATTGCGAAACGCGTCGAACTGCCGGCTCACGTCCGGCTTGGCTTTGAGGAACAGAACGTGCTCCTTATTAAAGCCCAGCTCTTTTTCCCGGAGAAAATTCAATTGCCGATAAACCACGCCGAGGCCGATGAGCAGCACGCAGGTAATCGCAAACTGCGTCACCACGAGCGCCTTGCGCAGGCCGTGTTTGCCGGAACCAAAAGGAATCGTTCCTTTGAAAATGTTGACCGGGTGGAAACCGGACAGAATGAACGCGGGATACATGCCTGAGAGTATTCCAACCGCAAGGGCCAGAGCCAAGAAGAGCAACACTCCTTGCCAATTCAACAGCATGCTCAGGCTCAAATGCCTGCCGGTTAGATCGCTGAAGGCCGGCAGCAGCAGCTCGACGATGACCAGAGCAACCGCCAACGCGAAGATACTGGCGATGAGGGTTTCGCCAAGCAGTTGATAGATGAGCTGCTGCTTATTCGCGCCCAGCGCTTTTCTGACGCCCACTTCCTTGGCGCGATTGGCCGATTTCGCCGTGGTGAGATTGACGAAATTGATGCAAGCGATCATCAAAATCAAAAACGCGATGGCCGAGAAAATGTATACGTACAAGACTTGGCTGTTCGGCTCGACCTCGTTGTCGAGATTGGAATGCAGGTGAATATCGGCAAGCGGCTGCAGCGCGAGCGCGGCGCCTTTGTAGCGCGCGGGAAAATATTTCTCCACGAAAGCCGGCAATTTCGCGGTCAAGCTTGGCGCGGCATTTTCATCGGAGAGCAACAAATACGTCCAGCAGCCGGTCCAATACCATTGCTTTTCACGGCCGCCGATGCTGGCCGGGCCTTCCCACAGGTTCAACTGGAATTGCATCGGCGCGAGAAAATCGAATTTAAAATGTGCGTTTTGAGGAACGTTCTTCGTCACGCCAGTGACTTTGAGGTCGAAGCTGTTTTGATAGCGCAAAACCTGGCCGAGCGGGTCGGCCTCGCCGAAATACTTTTGCGCCGTCGCTTCCGTGAGAACGACGCTGTTCGGCTCGTTGAATGCCGTGGCCGCATCTCCCTTCACCAAGGGAAAGTCGAAAACCTCGAACACCGCAGGATCGGCGAAGAAAAATTTTTCTTCGGTGAATTTGCGGTCGCCGATTTGTATCAAAGGAGGCTCATCCCGATAAAAACGCACCATGTTTTCCACTTCGGGAAAATCCCGCAAAAAAGCCTCGGCGGCGGGAAATTGGATGGAGGCTTCTTTATACAAAATGCCGTTCAAATCCAGCTCGATTTTGACTCTGAAAATTCGTTCGGCGTGGCGATGAAATTTGTCGTAACGGAGCTCGTTCACGACATAAAGCGTAATCAAGATGCAGCAAGCCATGCCGACCGCAAGACCAGCAATATTGATGAACGAGTAGGGGGAATTCTTCTTCAGGTTGCGCATGGCGATTTTGAGGTAACTTTTAAACATGGTATTTGTCCGTTGTTAATAGTCCGTTGTCAATGACTTTCAGCAATCAGCATTCAGCCTTTTCAGCAATCGCACACGTTTTTTAGCTGATGCCTGAATGCTGATGGCTTCAACGTGAAAAGTAAAAAGTAACCGATGCACGTCTGACATTTTATTCATTGGTTTTAAATCATTCAGTAAAAATTCAATTTCAAACCGCGGCCAGAACGGACGGCGTTTTCGTATACGATCGCGGCCGCCGCCGCGTCTTGCAGCGCGGTGCCGGTCGAGTCGAAGATAGTAATCTCATCGTCCGCAGCGCGTCCGGGTTTACGACCGGCGACGATTTCGCCCAGCTCGGCGTGCACGTCCGCTCGCGTGACCAATTTCGCCTTCAGCGCGTGGTGCAGGTCGCCGATGGTCGCGCACTGTTCCAAAATATCCACCACGATCTTGTTGGCGACGAAAAGCTTGGGATCCAGCTCCTGTTTATCTTCGCTGTCCGCGCCAACGGCGGCGATAAACGTACCGGGCGCAACCCAGTCTTTCTTCAAAAAGTAGCGACGCGATGGCGTGCAAGTAACACAGATGTCGCTTTCCGGTACGGCTTTGGCCAGATCGGCAACCGCTGTTATCGCGATTCCGAGTTTGGCGGACAACTCGTCGGCGAAGCGCTGCGCCTGGGTTTCGTCCGTGTCAAAGGCGTAAAATTGTTCGAGGCGGCGGACCTTCGTCAGCGCTGAGAGTTGAATGCGCCCCTGGTTGCCGCAGCCGCAGATGGTTGCCACTCTGGAATTTGGCCGGGCGAGGTATTTTGCGGCCACGGCGGTCGCCGCGCCGGTGCGTTGAATGGTGATCTCGATGGAATCCATCACCGCCAGCGGATAGCCGTTGTCGCCGTCGCACAGCACGATGATCCCCTGGATGTTGGGCATGCCGTAGCGCTCCCGATTGTGAAAGAAGTTGCCGTTGGTTTTTACGGCAAAGTACGTGCGCTCGAGCTTCAACCCCGCGGCTTTGATATGGAACCCGCCATCGCGCGCGGGTACCCCCAGAACGCCCGGCGGCAAGGTCTGGCCTTGCGCGTGTAACTTGAACGCCTGTTCGACGGCCGCAATGCAATCTTCGAGATTCAGCGAGGCGGCAATTTCCGGGCGCGTGAGAACCAGCGTTCCCGGCTGAGTCGTAGTCTGTTTTTGGTGTTCGGTTCTTTTCATTTTCGGTAGTTTTTAATATGATGATTCTTTTGCATGGTGCTAAAACGTAGGTCGAAAAGCGTGGAGCGTAGAGCGCCCGTACTAACTTTGCTCTACGCTTTTCGCTGTTCGCCCCAACTCCAATCATTCATACCGTAAACTCTCCACCGGATTCGCCAGCGACGCTTTGATCGCCTGGGTGCTCACCGTCAACAACGCGATGACCAGCGCCATCCCGCCGGCGAGCGCAAACACCCACCAGCCGATGCCAATCCGATAAGCGAAGTTTTGCAGCCAGACGTTCATGGCGTACCAAGCAATGGGTATGGCCGCTGCCATTCCGATGAGCACCAGCTTGGCAAAATCTTTGGACAGCAAAAGCACGACACCGCCGATCGAAGCGCCCAAGACTTTGCGAATGCCGATCTCTTTGGTGCGCAGCTCGGCCATAAAAAGCGCCAAACCGAATAAACCGACGCAAGCAATGAAAATTGCCAAACCAGCAGCCGCGCCAAAGATTTTTCCCACGCGGGCGTCATTGGAATAGAATTGCTCCAACCAACTTTCGAGAAAACCGAGCTCGATGGGGTTGACCGGATCGAATCGCTCGTGGACTTTGGTGACGAAAGCAATCGTCTCCTGGATATTCGCCGAACTCAAGCGCAAGGTAAAATAATCAATCCCATGCAGCGGATGCCTGCCGGAATTCGGAATAAGGCTCATGACCAGCGGACTGATCTTCCGGTGCAAGGACTGAAAGTGAAAATCTTTCACCACGCCAACCACAATGCCTTCAAATTCTCGCGAAGGCACGCGCAGGCGTTTGCCAAGCGGCGAGTCATAGAAAAGCACGGCGGCAGCAGCTTCGTTCAGGATAAACGCGGCGGAATCGGTTCCCATTTCGCGCGAAAGATTGCGACCGGCGACAAGATCGATCTTGTAGGTTGCGAGAAAGTCCTCATCGATCGCATTGAAGTAGGCGCTCTGAGTTTCATTTTCCGCACTGCTTTCCGTGGCTACTTCGAGGCGGCGAAAACTTTTCCAATCGCCAGGCACGCGCGAAGACACGGTGACATGGCGCACGTGCGCGTCGCGCAAAAGCTCGCTTTTCATCGCCAGAAAGTCGGCTTGCACATCGTCATGATTGATATCGACCGTGACCAGATGCTCTTGGGCAAAGCCGAGGTTTTTGTTTCTTACATAAGCCAATTGCTCGGAGACCACCATGGTGGCCACGATCATCACGATGGAAAGAGCGAATTGGGTGATCACCAGTCCCTGGCGCAAACGCGAAGCACGAGCGCCCGCTCCCTTCGCGCCTTTCAAAACCAAGGCCGGTTGAAATCGCGCCAGATAAAATGCCGGATAAAGTCCGGATACCACGCCGGTCAAAAGGACGATGGCGAGCAGCCCGAGCAACAAAGGCGCATTGGCTTCGAGCGCGAGCTTCTTCATTGCCAGCGCATTGAATTTCGGCAACAATAACTCCACCAATCCGATGGCAAGCAGGAGTGCGATAAAAGAAGTGAGAAACGACTCGCCGAGAAATTGCCAGATCAATTGCTTGCGGAATGCGCCGACAACTTTGCGCAAGCCGACCTCTTTGGCGCGACTCATGGCGCGGGCAGTGGCCAAATTCATGTAATTGATGCAGGCGATGAGCACGATGATGAATGCGATCACGGCCAGGAGATAAGCGTAGGCAAGCTCGCCTTCATGAGTATTGTGCTCGGATTGAATATGGCCGGAATGAAAATGAATTTGCTTTAGCGGTTGCAAGTACAGCTTGCGGTTGCGTGAAGCTTCTTCGCCGCGATATTTGCGGCTGAAGTCACCGAGTTTCGCTTGCAATGCGGCAGGCGAGGCGTTTTCCTCGAGCAAAACATAAGTCAAGACGAAACGAGATTCCCAGGAAAGTAGGTCCCGCTTCCTATCTTCGAAGAGATCGATCGTCGCTGCGGAAATGAGCAAATTGAAATTCAAATGTGAATTGTGAGGCGGATCGCGCAGCACGCCGGTGACTTTGAATTGATCTTGCCCAAACTCTGGAAAATCTTCTCCTTCGATTTCCAACATTTTGCCGAGAGGATTTTCCTCGCCAAAGTAAGCTTTGGCGGCGGTTTCCGTAAGAACGACCGAGCGGGGCTCGACGAGCGCGGTGCGGAGATCGCCTTGCAAAAGGTCGAAGTCAAACACGTTGAAAAAGTCGGGATCAGACAAGAAATAGTCCCGCACAATTTGCCCCGTAGTTCCGCGTTTGACGGTGAGCCGAGTTACTTGAAAAAAGCGCACGGCGCCTGTGACCTCGGGAAAATCCGTTGCCATTGCCGGAGCCAGCGCGCCCGTGTGATATGCGGTATGAGAATCCTCTCGGTCAGGAGCGCTTCGCATTTCGATGACGCGGTGAATGCGACCGGCTTTTTGGTGAAAGCCATCGAACCGCAGCTCATCCTGCACGTGCAGGAGAATCAAAACGCAACAAGCCATGCCAATGGCGAGGCCCGAAACATTGATCGCCGCATGAATCTTATGCTTGCGGAAATTTCTGAGGGCGATTTTGAGATAGTTTTTGAGCATGGTGTATGGTCCGTTGTTAGTTGTCCGTTGTGATGGCTGACGGCTGAACGCTGACTGCTTTTATTCATACCGCAAGCTCTCCACCGGATTTGCCGTTGCCACCTTCACCACCTGCGAGCCCACCGTTATCACCGCCACCACGAATACCGACAAACTCGCCAACACAAATGGCAGCGCGCTGAAGCCCACGTAATAGGAGTAGATGCTGCGCAGCAGTGCTTGCACGGCAAAGTATCCCGATACGGAAGCGAACAAAGCGGCGGCGACCAGCAGCCCCAAAAACTCCCGGTTGACTAAATTCACGATGTGCGCCACCGACGCGCCCAACACTTTGCGGATGCCGATCTCTTTGGTGCGGCGGGCGATGTTCAACGACACCAGCGCGAACAGTCCCATGGCCGCGATGATGATGGCAAGAAAAGCAATATACAAAAACATGGTCTTGATGCTCTCGCTGACGCTGATGGCTTCGGCCATGACTTCATCCTGATAAAATCCCTCGTACGGAATGTCCGGCAGCAAGCGCTGCCATTCGCTGCGCAGGAAATCAGCGGTCGCCGCCAAATTTTCGGGGCGGATGCGAACCGCCAAATAGCGGAAGGCCTCGGGTTTCACCAAGCGAAAGACCGATGGCAGAATCGGCCGCCAGACGCCGTTGTTGTAAAAATCCTCCACCAATCCCACCACGGTGTAGCGGGTGCTGTCGATGGTCAGCGTCTGTCCCGCGACCTCGCGATCGTCCCAGCCGAACTCCCGCGCCAACTTTCGATTGATGATGACCGATTCGTCCACATCCGTTGCCAGGTCTGGCGCAAAACTGCGGCCCGCAACCAAACGCAGGCTCATGGTTTCGAGGTAGTCCGGACCCACGCTCAGCACGTCCGCCTGCGATTTTAGCGATGCGCTCTCCACGGGTTGCGTACCCCAGCGTAGACCTACTTGATCCCGGCACCCGCTCAAACTGACGATGCTGGAATTTCGCTCCACCGCGCCCCGATACGGCTCGTAGTTCTTCGCGTCCCCCAACGGCACAATCACCACCTGCTCTCGGTTATAACCCAGATCGATATTTTTAAGGAAGTCCGCATTCTGAATGAAAACCAAACTCGCAATCAGCGTCAGCATCGACACCGCGAATTGAAACGTCAGCAGGATGCGCGCGAACCACGAGGTTCGGCCAAACTTTTGTTGGCCGCGCAGAATCTTCACCGGATGATAGCCGCTGATGTAAAACGCCGGATAAGCGCCGGCGATCATTCCCACCAGCAACAGCAGTCCAGTCAGAAATACTAGCAAGCCGATGTTTTCCGAATATTCGAGACTGAGCTCGAAATACGTCCACAGGTTGTCGTGAATCGGCACGAAGATTTCGGCGAGGCCCATGCCAAGAATCATAGCCAGCGCGCACAGCAAAAAATTTTCGATCAGAAACTGCGCGACCATCTGCCGGCGCATACCGCCGACGACCTTGCGCACCCCGATCTCTTTCAAACGTTTCGAGGAAAAGGCAATCGAAGTGTTGATATAATTGAAACAGGCCATGAGCAGCAACAGCGCGGCAATGATGGTTGGGGAGATCATGCCGGCCGGATGCATGGCGGGCTTCAAAATGTCGCTGCGGAGGTTTTCGTCCCAGGCGTTCAAAGCCAGATCAAGCAAAGGATCAAAATAGAAACGCACAATCTGCCAGTCGGGGGCGACGGCATTGTGGGCGGCGACATAGCGATCCAGATGCTTCTGAATGATGGGCACCTGCGCGGGATAGGAGACTTGCACAAAAGTGATATGCGCCCAATCCGCCCAATCGTCCGGTTTGTCTGAGCCGACATCGAGAAGAACATCCAGCGAGGCCAGCGCATCGAATTGAATGCTAGAGTAGTCCGGAAACTCTTGCACCACCGCGCCGATGAAAAACTCCCGGGAGACGCCATCGCTATAACGAAGCGTCACTTGCTTGCCGATGGGGTTCTCGTCGCCAAAGTATTTGTGGGCTAAATCTTCGCTCAACACCAGTTTGCTTTTGTCGCGCAGCACCTCGGCGCTGCCGTATTTCAGCGGGAAGTCGAACATCTCAAAAAATGTGGGATCGGTGTGCAGAATAGTCTCAGTCAAAACATTCTCGCCGTATCGGAACGCAGCGGTGCTGCGGCTCAGTCGCACCGTGCGTTCCACCGCCGCAAAATCCGCGGCCAGCGCCGGCGCCAGCGGTCGCGGAGAAATTCCCCAGGCTTGCTCCTGCCCATTGAACAACCGCACGATCTTCACCCGGTAAATTTTCTTGGCATTCTTGTGAAACGTGTCGAAAGTGTAATTGTAGGAGTGATTTAAATACGCCACGATGCAAAAGGCAATTGCCACCCCCATGCCGAAAATGTTGACGATGGCGTAGAGCTTGTTGTGGAGAAGATTTCGGTAGGCGACTTTAAAATAGTTCTTAAACATAGTTTTGTCCCTCTTAAGTAGTGGCTTTCAGCCATTAACTTTCAGCATTCAGCAAAAGCTTGTTTTTCGCTCTACGCTCTTCGCTCCACGCGCGGCCTCTATGCGCCATGCGTTTAGCGCTTAGCTGATTTTTTGCTTCACCCGATACATCACCCGGCCGAGGTAACCCCCATCATTGATTTCAGCGATGTACATTCCCTGCTGGTGGTGGGCGCGCGTCTTCAAAATGCGTTCGGACAGTCCGTTCAAAAGATCGCTGGCTTCCCAGTCCTTCTCACTGTCACTCAAAACGATCGCGTCGCCGCCTTCAACTATTTTTTGCAATATTTCCCTTAAGCTCATGTTCTTCTCCTTAAATAATGATGTTGTCAGTTGTCCGTTGTCAGTGACTTTCAGCATTCAGCGATCAGCTTTCAGCAGATCCTTCAAGCGACTGAAAGCTGATGGCTGATGGCTGACAGCTTCATTCATAGCGAAGTGATTCAACCGGATTGGACAGCGCGGCTTTGATCGCTTGCGTGCTCACGGTCGCCAGGGCGAGCACCAGCGCCAGCCCACCGGCGAGCACAAACACCTCCCAACTGATGTTGATGCGATAGGCAAAATCCTCGAGCCAGCGGTGCATAATAAAGTAGGAGATCGGCCAGGCGACCACGTTCGCGACCAGCACCAATTTGCAAAAGTCCTGCGATAGCAGCGACACCAGACTGGCGGCCGACGCGCCCAACACTTTGCGCACTCCGATCTCTTTGGTGCGCTGCTCGGCGCTGAACGACGCGAGACCAAACAATCCCAAACAGGCAATCAAAATGGTCAGAATGGAAACGTATCCCAACAGCTTCCCCATCCGCTGTTCGGCTTGATGAAGCTGCGCAAACTGCTCATCGAAAAATTGATAGGTGAATGGATACACGGGATCGAGCTCAGTCCATTTTCGTTCCAGAAATTTGAGGGTTTCGGAAATGTTTTCCGGTTTCACCCGCACACTGAAAACCGTAAACCAATCCGGCGGCGGAATGAATAGCAGGATCGGCCCGATCTTTTCATGCAGCGATCGGAAGTGAAAATCTTTCAAAACTCCGACCACTGGCCCAGCCGCGCGCTCGATGGTCGGCATGGCGATGGTTTTGCCCAACGGGTCGGTCCAGGCCAGTTGTTTTGCCGCCTCCTCGTTGATGAGATAGGCGCTGGCATCGGTTAAATGCTCTTTGGAAAACGTTCTGCCGGACGCCACTTCCATCCCAAGCGTTTCGACGAAATCGTGATCGACCGCCAGAACGCGCATGGCTGGAATTTGCTTCGGCGGAAAACCCTCCGGCTGATAGGGGATGCCCCAGTCGCCGCCGCCCGGCAAGTTTCCGGACGCGGACACACGCAGCACGTTCGGATTCTGCATCAACTCACGCTTCACCGTTTCGTATTTCGCACGCATCGCATCGTCGCGGATGGGAATGGTGATCAACTGTTCTTCATTGAAGCCCAACTTTTTGTTTTGAATAAATTCCATCTGGCTGTAGATCACACCGGTGGCGATCATCAAACAAGCCGAGATGGCAAATTGAAAGACCACCAGGCTTTTCCGCAGCGATGCTTGACCAAGCCCCCTGAATCCCCCCTTAGTAAGGGGGGATAAAAGGGGAGTCCCTTTCAACACCGCTGCCGGCTTGAGTGCGGACAGCACAAACGCGGGATAGCTGCCGGCCAATAACCCGACGATCAGGGCCATGCCAGCCAGCGCGCCAAAATAGAGCGGATTTAAAAAAGTTTCGCTGCTCAACTGTTTGCCCGTCAGCGAATTGAACGCCGGCAGCAGAATTTCCACCAGCCCGAGCGCCAACAGCAACGCCATGAAACTGGTGAAAACGGACTCCCCTAAAAATTGCTTGACTAACAGCGACTGATGCGCGCCCGTAGCTTTGCGGATGCCCACCTCTTTGGCCCGCTTGGTGGCGCGCGCCGTGGTGAGATTCATGAAGTTGATGCAGGCAATCAGCACAATGAAAAACGCAATCGCCGACACGATGTAAATATATGCCACGTCCGAGTTGGGCTGCATTTCCCGAAATAAATTGGAGTGCAAATGGATGTCGGTCAGCGGCTGCAGCATGGGCGTGTAGGATGCAGCCACCTCTGCTTCGAGATGCTGCTGTAAAATTGGCGGTATTTTGGCCTCCACCGCTTGTGGCGATGCACCGTCTCGTAAAAGCAGATAGGTGTAGTATTGCTTCCATTGCCAGTGGTCGCGGCGCGGATTGGTATAGCTGGCCATCGATACCAGAAACGAAAACGTAAAATGAGAATAATGCGGAACGTTGCGCATCACGCCTGTCACCAAGTATTCGGTTTCGTTATCGAAAAGCAAAGATTGGCCGAGCGGCTCGGCATCGCCAAAATATTTTCTGGCAAGACCTTCGGTGAGAACAATTGCATTCGGCCGGGTTAACGCTGTTTTGGGGTCGCCTTTCAACAGCGCAAAACTGAAAATTTCAAATACGGTCGAATCGGCGAACAGGCCGCCGTCCTCATAATCGCGGATGTCGCCCCGGCTTACCAGAGTCTGATTGAAGAAAACGAATCGGGTCATCTTTTCCACTTCCGGCACTTCGCTGTGAGTGGCAACGCCCCATGGGCCGGGCACTTTGGCAATAGCCTCATACGCGGCGCCCGGCACCTTCGTGATCAGGCGGTAAATGCGGTCTTTGTTTTCATGATAGCGGTCGTAGCTGATTTCGTCCCGCACTAAAAGCAAAATCAACAGCACAATGGCAATGCCAATGGCGAGTCCGGCAATGTTGATGAAGGAGTAGGTTTTGTATTTGAGGAGATTCCTAATCGCAATCTTGAAGTAGTTTTTAAGCATGGTAAATTGTCCGTTGTTAGTTGTCAGTGGCTGTCAGCGATCAGGACTCAGCATTCAGTGGTCTGTTATCAAGCGGAGTGCTAGTAGCTGACGGCTGACCGCTGGTAGCTGAACGCTAATAGCTAATTTATCCAAAAACCATGCCTGTGTTGTTTTTTTAAAGAGTTAAGATTATTTGGGAAGAAGGATGGAAAAGAAACTGTTCGCTGGCATGGCAATTCGTGTTCGCCAGCGAACAACAACGAATTAAGCTATCAGCCATCAGCTTTCAGCCATCAGCTATGTGCTGTAGCAAAATGCCTGATGGGTTAAAAATCTCCGGGGTTTACTTCACTGTATAGTTGTTTGAAAGCTGACGGCTGATAGCTGACCGCTATCGCAGTAGAATCATCTTGCGCGTCACGTTCGTTTGTCCACTTTTTAGTTTGCAAAAATAAATCCCGCTGGACAAAACAGCGCCGGAATCATCCTTGCCATCCCAGGTCGTTTCATAAAAACCCGGATTTCGGTTTTCGTCCACTAAGGTTCGCACCGCTTGCCCCAGCATGTTATAAATGACCAGCGTTACCGGGCTTTTTTCCAAAATGGTGTAATGAATTTTGGTGGCCGGATTAAACGGATTCGGATAATTCTGTTCCAGAGTAAACCGATCAGGAATGGGATTCGTGGGCATGTCCTCCACGCTCACCACACCATCCCATGCCTCCTGAGCCGCATCAGCGTTGTCTTGCAGGTTGCCCAAACTTTCGCCGACCACCCAGGCAAATCCCACGCGCTTAATTTCGCCGGGCGCGAACGTAAAAGGCCCGGCGCCAACAAAGCTGCGGTAATCTTCGCTGCTGGTTATCGGCAGCGGGCCGGGACCGCTGAAATTGGAGATGGAACGAAAGAGGGAATCGGGACTCGAAACCACCACGTTGCTGACGCGCGCGCCAGCCGCCGCGAACAGCACCGGCCCCTCCAAAAACTGCACGCCGTAGTAATTCGGATTGTTTTCGCCTCCCTGCTCGAATTGATAAACCAAGTTGCGCTTCGAATCGTAGCTCCCGCGATTGGCCGCCGACTGCCCGACGTCCCAATCCGCAAGCTGACCTATGTATAAATTGGAGATGGTGGAGCTGGCGGGGTTGCTGATGTCGAGCGCGAGAAGAACAAAGTCATCGCCGTTGCGCGACAAGGAGGTCTGTTTAATTTTCACGCCCATCGGATTGCCGGCAAAGATGCTCGTTTTTTCGTCGTACTGGCATTCCGTAACCTGATCGAACGGCGGATCGGAGGTGAAGGCCGAGAATCCACTAATGTTCTTAAAATTTTGGACCGCCTGGGTCAGATTCACGGCGACGCGATTGCCGGCGGTGGCAACGATTACCCCGCCAAATTCCAGCACATCATCTCCCTGAAATGAAAATTTATTGTATACGCCGTTGTTCTGCAGATTAAAGTTGATGGTCTCCGTAGTATGCTCGATGCTCGTCAACTGCGAACCCGACGGCGGATTGACCGTGACCTTGAAGCTGGTGGAGTCAGCAGCGTTCTGCAAATCTTTCACCGCCACCGTAACGTCGAAGCTGCCCTGCACGTCAATAGGCGGCTCGATAATAATTTCGGCTTCGTCCAATACACTGAGACTATCGGTTATAAAATTTCTGCCCGCATTTTCGGAAATATATAAAACTGGCGGATAGGTTTTATCCACTATCGAATACACACCGGCTAACGTCACCCCGGAGAGGTTGGTTTTATTATTAATGCTCACCCAGTCGGGCCCAATCACCTTTAAAAACTGCAGCGACTCATTGTCGTCCGGGTCTGTGGCTGTGATGGGCACCGAGAGGGTTGCGCCGGCCGTGAGCGTTTGATTGGTAGTGGAGGATAGTTGCGGCGCGTCGTTCACCGGCGTTATTTGCACCGTGACGGTGGCACTGGCCGTTAGCCCCTGGTCATCGCGCGCGGTGTACGTGAAGCTATCCGGACCGTTGAAATTTGAGTTCGGGGTATACCGCAGCGCGGTGTTGTTTTGTACGATGTCAGCGGCGCCGTTGGCGGCGGCCGAAACGCTGCTGATCGTTAACGGCTTGCTCTCCGGGTCGCTATCGTTAGTGAGAACGAAGATGGTTATCGCGGAATCCTCGAGTGTGGTCTCCTGGTCATTCAGCACAACCGGCGGCTGATTAAC
>Ga0247727_10006284_pt1 | contig 23444 bp, 21 predicted proteins | sample WisWelCaveWW1625_FD_202498 | JGI IMG/M metagenome (GOLD analysis project Ga0247727, IMG submission 202498) | Biofilm microbial communities from Wishing Well Cave, Virginia, United States - WW16-25 | ecosystem: Environmental > Aquatic > Deep subsurface > Groundwater > Cave microbial mat | place...
GACCACGGCAAGACCACCCTCGTGGACGGCCTCTTGCGCCAGTCGCACACCTTCCGCGACAATCAGCAGGTTGCCGAGCGCGTGATGGATTCCAACGAACTCGAACGCGAACGCGGCATTACCATCCTTGCCAAGAACACCGCCATCACGCTCAATGATCCGCAGACTGGCAAGCCAATCAAGATCAATATTGTAGACACACCCGGTCACGCGGACTTTGGCGGAGAAGTGGAACGCGTCATGAACATGGTGGACGGCGTTTTGCTTCTCGTTGACTCGGCGGAGGGTCCCATGCCGCAGACGCGCTTCGTGCTCAAGAAGGCTCTTCAAATGGGACACAAGGCTGTCGTCGTCATCAACAAAATTGATCGCAAGGATGCCGAACCCGAACGCGTCCTGAACGAGACTTTTGATCTGTTCATCGAACTTGGCGCCACCGACGAGCAGGCGGAATTTCCCGTCGTCTACGCCATCGGGATTGACCAGCGCGCCGGACTCACCACCGAGCTGGGTCCTGATCTCCAGCCTTTGTTCGACGTGATCTTGAATCACATCCCCGCCCCCAAAGTGGACGCGGACGCGCCCCTGCAACTGCTCGTCACCACCCTCGGCTACGACGATTACCGCGGCGTCACTGCGGTCGGGCGAATCTTTGCGGGCAGAATCAAAGCCGGCCAAAAACTCGCGCGCCTCACCGTGGATGGGCGCAGCCTCCCCGAATCTGCAAAATATCTTTATTCCTTTCAGGGCTTGAACAAAATCGAAATCGAATCAGCCGGCGCGGGCGACATCGTTTCGCTCGCGGGCTTGGAAGAAATTGCAATCGGTGAAACGCTCGCCGACCCGGCGAACCCCGTCCCGTTGCCGACCATCAAAGTGGAGGAGCCGACCGTCCGCATGACGTTTGGCGTGAATACCTCTCCGTTTACCGGCAAAGAAGGCAAGTGGAGCACCTCCCGCAAATTGCGCGAGCGGCTGTATGAAGAACTTCGCACCAATGTTTCCCTGCGTGTCGAGGAAACAGACTCGGCTGAAAACTTTTTGGTCTCCGGTCGCGGCGAGTTGCACCTTGGTATCCTGATCGAAACGATGCGCCGCGAAGGATACGAGTTCCAGGTTTCGCGCCCTGAGGTGATCTTCCACAAGGCGGACGACGGCGCGTTACTCGAACCGTATGAAGAAGTCCATATCGAAACCAGCAATGAAACTGTCGGCGCGGTGGTGGAAATGCTCGGGAGTAGAAGAGGCTTGATGACCGATATGCAGGATGCAGGTCAGGGAATGACGCGCATGGTCTACGTCGCACCCACGCGCGGTCTGCTCGGATTCCGTTATCAATTCCTCACGTCCACGCGCGGCGCGGGCGTCATGCACACCATCTTTCACGGCTATGATGAAATGGCGGGGGCGATGTCCACGCGCACAACGGGTTCACTCGTTGCGTGGGAAGCGGGTGAGACCACCGCGTATGCGTTGAAGAATGCAGAGGATCGCGGCACGTTGTTTGTGGGTCCCGGTGTCTCTGTTTATGAAGGCATGGTGATCGGCGAGAACACGCGCGGGCAGGACATGCCCATCAACGTCTGCAAAAAGAAACATCTGACGAATATTCGCTCGGCTGGTGGGGATATGGAAATCCGCCTCACGCCGCCCCGACGCATGTCTCTGGACGAAGCGGTTGAGTACCTCTCTGACGACGAGCTGCTCGAAATCACACCTGAGAATTATCGCATCCGCAAGCGCATCCTCAAAACCGACGAGCGCGGCAAGCAGACGAAGAAGATCAAGGAACAACTCGCAGAAGCGTAAATTGCTCACCCCGCCATCCCCGGAGGCGTGGAATGCCAGAGAGCAAAGAAGAAAACATATCGGCGCATATGTCTTTGCGAGGGCGCTCTCCCTGGCACCGTGCGGCTTAAGCCGTACCAGGGCAGGTGTGTTCGTCGCCCGAAGCAATCTCCTCGTCGAGTTGGAGATTGCTCGCCTGCACTGCACCGAACGCACGATTTGCCAAGCGAATCGGGTGCACGTGTCGTCGCAAACAACGCTCCTCGCAATGACATTGTCTCTTACTACGGGCACGAAATCGAAATCGTGGATGTGCTCGCGGTTCCGGTAGGGTTGTACGCCTCAACGCGATAACTGGCGCTCTGACCCGCGTTCACGGCGATCTTGTCCGCGTGGGAGGTGGAGTCGGCTGGTAGGTCGGCGACCAGGCCTCCGTCGCGAAAGACGCGGTAGCCCGTCTCGTTGTTCGATTTGTCGGACCATTTCAACGTCACGTTGAGGTCGGTGTTGATCCCGTTGAATGTGCAAAGAAAATCCCAGCTTTGGAAGGTGGGCGCGTTCGGGGGCGGCTTGGTGGCGGTGGGTGGAGGTGTGACGCTTGATACAACCCAGTAACTGCCGGTCACTTCGACGTATTCGCCCCAGAGCCAGCACTGACCCGTTGGGCTTTCATCCGATTTTACAAGCCAGTAATTTTCAATATCATACCGACCTAAAATGACCAGTTTCTTATTTGGCAAATACGTAAAGACGATTTCGTAATCCTGCCCGGGACCTGTGCGGCAGTTGGTCTGTTCGCGAACGGTGAGCATAGGGACAGAGTATGTTGGGGTTCGTGTGGTTGCGCTAGTTTGCGTTGTGGTGACAGCTGGCGTGTTGGTAAGTGGGGGTCCTTGAACGGTTGCTGAGGCGGAAATAGAAGGTGTGAGGATGACTTGCAGAGTTTGCGCTGCGGCTGTCTGGATCTCAGGCGCGTCTTGCTGCGGCGGATTCGTGAACGGCACGTTACAGGCAAGGATTGCAAGGATAAGGATTGTTCCCGCCAACAGCGATCTACGATTCTGAGTCATAAATATGCTCACTTCTGTATATTGCCGGTAAAACGTTCTCTTTATTCTATCATTTCCAACTGGTGGTTTGTCTTGTTAAACGGGTTCTCTGGTATTTGGTGGGGTAAGCCACAGAGATCACAGAGAAAATGAGTTTTTGAGCTTTTTCTCAAAGGTCTCTGTGCGCTCTGTGGCAACTTCACCCCACTTAATCCCAAAGAGCCGTTAAACGTAAAAGCCCCGCAGTACGTTCCTCGACCGCGCGGCCCGTTTGGCTGATCGCAAATGAATTGTCTGTCAGCCGATGATTGTGCTCATATCATTTACTTCGGTTCTGATTCATCTTCGTGTCCATCACTGTTGGCTGAGCTTGCGGAGGCAACAGCGACTGGGCCTACCAGTGGATTCTTAGCGAAATTACGTTTTGAAAAGAGCAGTACTGCATGAGCTGCTGCATCTGATCCTTTCGTTTCAAATGTTAACTGCCGAAGACAAAAAACTTTCGGCTTGTGGAGTGCAGTTCAAGCACAAAAAGTTACTTCTCTCGAATTGACACATTAACAACATGAAGCCGGACGACCAACGCCCGGCTTCATCTTGATATTTTATTCTTTCAATGCGTTGTGCAAAGTTAGCTTTTCAACAGCCAACTCTCCATCAAGGCTTATTTCTTAAGCAAGGATCCCTGATACTCAAAATCCGGGGACCCACTACCGTTGCCCTTATCCGTGCCATTGACTGCCGAAGTCGTCATCGAAGGTCAGGACGGCATGAACCGCAGCATCCGACATTTGGTCAAGAGCTATCAGACCCCGTCCCGGCGGCGTACTGCCCGCACCACTACCGGTACCCTTGAAGGTATCGCACGCCAGGTGGTAACACGGGTCGTACTGGACTCCCGCCAAGCCGCCGTAAATGCCTACTTGCGCGACGGTCTTGAGGCCCTCTGCTCCGGTGAACAAGCCACCGGCGGGGATGCCGACGTCGATGAACGGGCCGTAGTCGGAGCGACCATCAAATGCTGTCGGTTCGTTAGGCAGATTTTGTGACGCGAAGTAGTCCAGGAAGACATCTTCGATCACGTCCGAGCCGTTGGGTCCCACTGTCCCTGTGCCAGAGCCATCGCCATCGTACACGAAGCGGACAAAGTTCGGCGAACCAATCATGTCAAAGTTCAACATGACTGAGATCCTCTTGATCTGGTTATTGGTTAACTGGCTTACATAATACTCTGAACCAAGCAGGCCGGACTCTTCGGCGCTAAACCAAATGAAGCGCACTTGGTTGCGCGGCTGAATTCCAAGATCTGCCATTTGCAAAGCGATCTCCAAGATCGCCGCCGAACCACTGCCGTTGTCGTTGATGCCGGGACCCTCGGCCACCGAGTCAAGATGCGCTCCCACCTCACGATGGGTTTGTCTTTTCGAAGCACCGGTAGTTAATATTTACCCCGACTAGCCCGAATTATGGCGATTCAGCATCTCGAATGCAAGTGGAGAACGCTGAATGTAACATTTTCTTAGAGTAATGCCAGACAAATGAAATCGCCATGAGGGAAACCGAATCTATCTAATCTTCTTGTGCGCGCCCGCCGACACGGAAGAATTGCCGTTTCCTTTCCATCGCGCCGGCTGGAACGTGTCTCCAGTAACAACGCCTTCAGGGCGCTCGGACGCGGAGCGCCCGGAAGGCGTGAGTATCCTGGTTATGATCGAGGATCTAGGGACCCACCCTCCGGAAGAACACGCTGGACGGGTCGGAGCCATGCGGCTGGGAGAAGAACGCCACAAAGTCGTTGCCGTTTGATGCGAGCCCTTCGTAGTCGCCGACGAAGAATCCGCGGGCAAGCGGCGCCTGGCGCATGTCAAACGACGCATTCGTCAGCCTAATTTCGTTTCCCCAGTTCGCGGGGTTGGCGCAATCGCTGGATGGGTGGCAATGGACGATGAAGTAGTCGGTCTTGAGGTCCGCGCCCGAGTCGTTGTTGCGAAAGTCGTAGTAGGTCACTGAAACCGTGCCATCGGCTGAAACATCAACGGACGGCGTGAACGCCTGCCGATTGCCCAACGCGATATTGGTCGGGGTTTTGTTGATCTTGACCGGCGTTGACCAGGTGAAACCGCCGTCAGTGGACATCGAGAAGGCGACCTCATCTATCAGCAGACTGGCGTTCGAAAAATTACGGTTGTTGCTGAAGCGCGCATCCTGCCACACTGCGTAGAGGTTGCCATTGTTGGGATCAACCGCGACCTCAGGAATGATGTCCTCAGTGCGGACCGGATCATTTGTCTCAGGGTCATAAATGCCGCAGCAGCCGGGCACGAACAAGAAGCGAGGCAGCATCTTGGCAGCCCGGATCGCCGGCCCAGGTGGCCAGGTGGCGCCCTTGTCGGTGGAGCGAATGAGCGACAGATTGAGATCGAATTGGAAGCCTCCGTCATCGTTCCGGAAGTTCAGAATCTCGTCGAAGAAGTTAATCACCGTCCCATTCGGCTGCACCACGATCTGGTTGCCGATTGTCTGGTTGTTGCCAGCCGGGTTATAGATCTCGTGGGCAGGCTCCCAGCTCTGACCGCCATTGGTGGTACGGGCGAAGTAGGTCGGTCCTTTGAAGCCGAGGCCAATGACATTCTCAGGATTCATCACGGCGCCGGGTGGAACATCGAGCCGGTCCCAGACCGCATAGACAAAGTTCGAGTCGGTCGGGTCGGCGGTGATCGAATTCTTATCGTTCAGGAAGCGCGGGTTCTCGTCCCTAATGAGGGTCTTTGGATCGCTCCAGGTCAAGCCGCCGTCAGTGGACTTGCTCACCAGCATCGCGTTCTTGCCAAAGCCGCCCTCGCTGCCAGGCGGCGTCTCGATATCGAGCGACAGGCTGAACTGATAGAGGTGACCGTTGGGAGAGAAGGTGAGCCAGGGGTCGGTGGCCCGCTTGAAGTCGCCTCCGTTTGCCACGCTGCCGCCAGAGCAAACGGTGATCTTCGGGATGACGACCGTCTGCCACGAGTTACCGCCATTGAAGCTCACAGCGGCTACGAGTCCCCTGGCGCCGCCATTGGACCAGCGATCTTGTTGAACGCTTCCCACAATATTCCGCGGGTTTGTCGGGTTAACGTCCACCCAAGGTTCTACTTCGCTGTTGAGGAAGACGGTCCCCGGCTGGCTGCCGACGTTGTCGGCAGTGCAGTTGGCGAACGGGCTGGCGCCGGTGGCTTGCTTCAAGGGACCTGCCGTGAAGTTGCTTGCTGAAGCAGTCAGCACGCCCGTTGTGACTATGGTCATCACAATCAGAAGACGAAAGGTCATACGGAACATAGGAATCTCCTTATGGGGAACAATCGATTCTGGTTTCTTGTACGTCACTACGATCTTGTAATGGAACGTAAGCAGTTAATCTCTAAACGCACCTCCTTTCACCCCAAAAACAAAAACTGCCGAAAAATTGTTTCCTCGTCGGTCTGGCGGTCCCGCCCCGGCGGGATCCATGAGATATTGCATCCCCAGCTTGCGATGGGTGTGCCTTTTCGATGTTGTTGTGATCAATTGGGATGAGATTTGTCCAAATTATAGCAGTCTAGTGTCTTCAATTCAAGTAGGGAAATGCCAAGTATACATTTTTGTAGATCAATATCAGACAAATCAAGTCGTCCCAAGTGAAAATGAAACTTTCTAAAATCTTCTTCTGCGCGTTCGCTAATGTGGAGGTATTATAGTTGTTGTAAAGAGTGTGCAGGTAACAGTCACTTGTGCTGCTTTGCAAAAGTGACTGCCACCTCCATTCACACTAAAAAGGAATTATGGGGGAGCGGGCAGAAAGCCATTAGCGCACCTGGAAAACCCACAGCCCGCTGTTGATGTCGGAGGCAAGGATGTAGTTCCGATCCACGAACGTGCCCCAAACGAATGGGAAGGCGACATCCGGCGGTCCAAAGAAGCCGCGCGGGTCGGGCGATGGCGGCGGCACGAACTGCGCCACAAAGCGCGGGTTGGCTGGGCGGGAGATGTCCACCACCACGACGCCCTCCGAATACCATGAGAAGTAAACCAAGCCGCCATGTACCTTCGAGTCATGCACACTGAAGAAACCGAGTGGCGGAGGGAATTGTGTGGTTGTAGGCAATTGGAACGTGCTGAGTTGTACCGGGTTCGCCGGGTTGGAGATGTCGAAGAAGCGTGGGTAGCCCCAAGCCGTTTCGAGCACAGGGTCCGGACTGGGGTTGAAATCCTCGTCAGTCTGAATTAGCAAATTTCCACCTTTGCCCAGCCAGGCTGAGTGGGCGTTGCCTTCCTCGTCATCTGCATATTCAGTGCGCCCCAAGAATGTCGGGTTGGACGGGTCTGAAACATCAAGGATCACCGTGCCGAGATCCCAATAGGACAGATACGCCTTCTTCCCATCTCCGATCACGCTGTGGACGAAGTTGACGCGGAATACCCCGTTCGCATCTTCGAAGAATGGGAACAATCCCAGCTGTGCCCACGCGCCCCATTCACCCACGTCGGCAGGATTGGTGGGATTGGAGACATCCACAATGCGGAAGTCCGCGCGCCCCGGTGTGATCCCGCCGTCCGGGCTCGTATCGAATTCTGAAAATGGAATGGCGGTATACACGTAGGCGCGGTTGCCCGCCTTCTGAAGCCAGAGTTCGTGTGAGCCGCCGGTGCCGGGCGCCTCATATAGTCCCAAACGTTCGGGGTTTGGCGGGTCGGTGACATCCCACAAGCCGAAACCTGCGAACGCTCCCTGCGCACAATGCTGTATGCTGACCGCAGCCAGGTCACCGTTAAACCAGCGCGTGTTGACGTGCTGGACAATAACCTTTTCAGTCCAGGTGCCAGCCAGGTCCGGCTCGGAGACCTCATCGGCAAAAGTTGATACCCATGTTGGGTTGGATGGATCGTGGAGGCTAAAGACACGCACTCCTTGAGATGGGCAAAAGTCGAAAACCTCATCTTCAAATGCCCCCCAACTGCCCAGGTAGGCAAACCCCTGATGTGCTACCACATCAGCGTTGAAGCCACCGCCGGGATCGGCGTGTCCGAGGACTTTTACGTTCTTGGAACTGGCTTTTGGCGACTCAGGCGGCGATGATCCCGCCTCGCCAGGCAACAGTCCAGGGAAACCTTGAAAATCTCCCAGCCCTCCCAAGTGTTCTGGATGCGCGACTGCCAACGGCACTGCAATCAACGACAGAGACAAAAGCAACAAACTTGTTGCCCGAACAAACAAGAGCAATTTTTTATGTATCATCACAGTCTCCTCTCTGCTAAATACTTGAGTGGTATTTGCTTTGTCCGAATCAATTGGATGTTGGGTCTATGTTGTTTTCTTTTGCCGCTAAACCACCACCTTTTGCTTGAAACAAAAGCCAAAGGCGTATCCTTCGGCGGTGTGACGATCTGTCAGGCTGTACGCATCAGCCTGGCAGACCCGTGAAATATTGCATTCCCATCCGTGGATGGGTGTGCCTTTTCGATGCGATTGCTATGGATTGGGATAAGGCTTGTTTAAATTATAGCAAATTGATATCCCAAATACAAGTAGGAATCGCTGAATGTAACATTTTCTTAAAGTAATGTCAGACAGATGAAATCTACCTTTATAACGCAACATCCAAACTGTTCGGTCAGCAGTTCAACTGCTGACCGAACCTTACTCGCCCGTCCCCTCCATCCACGTAGACTGGTATTCAGGCTTTTCCATTTCCAGCGCGTGCGTGGTGAGACTCAGTGGGTAGAACGTATCCACCATCACAGCCAGTTCCTGTGTTTCCTTTTTGCCGATGCTGGCTTCGGTCATGCCGGGTTGGGGTCCATGCGGCAAACCATACGGATGCATGCTGATATCGCAGCGGTCAATGCCTTTGCGCGACATGAAGTTGCCTTCCGCGTAATAGATCACTTCATCGGAATTGACGTTCGAGTGATTGTACGGCGCGGGGATGGATAGCGGGTGATAATCAAACAAGCGCGGGACGAAGGAGCAGACGACGAAGTTGTGTCCCTGAAAAGTCTGGTGCGCGGGCGGCGGCTGATGGACTCGTCCCGTGATGGGTTCAAAATCTTCGATGTTGAAGATCCACGGGAAGAGATAGCCATCCCAGCCGACGACATCGAACGGGTGGTAATCAAGAATATGTTTGCTTAATCGGTCGCGCACTTTGATGCGGACTTCAAACTCGCCGCGCTCGGTGTGAGTCTCAAGTTCTTCCGGCACGCGGAAATCCCGTTCGGAATAAGGCGCGTGCTCGAGCATTTGACCGAACTCATTGCGATAACGCTTGGGCGGTTCGATCTGCGACGGGTTCTCAATCGTGAAGAAGCGCGCTTCGTTTCCATCAATGAGCATCTGCCACGTCGTGCCAAACGGGATGACGATATAGTCTCCTTTGCGGAATTTGAGATTCCCGAATTGCGATTTCAACACGCCGCTGCCTTCATGCACCCACCAGGTTTCGTAGGATTGCGCGTTGCGGTAGAAATAATCCATGCTTTTGGAGGCGCGCGCCACGCCGAGAACCACATCCCTGTTTGCGAGCAGTGGAACGCGCGAGGAAACTGCGTCGCCTCCGAGGGGGGCATCTATAGTCTTGAACGCGCGGTGGCGGATGGGACCGAACTCCACGGTCTCGGGCAGGCGCGAACCAAGGTCTTCCGTATGCTTCACACGCGGCGGGATGAAGTTGTGGTACAGGATGGATTGGATGGAAGAGAATCCCTCCAGACCCATCAGTTCTTCGCGGTAGAGTTCGCCGTTTTGTTTTCTGAATTGCGTGTGCCGCTTGTGGGGGATTTGTCCGAGTTTGTGATAGAAGGGCATGTTAACTCCGAATTTATTTTTAATAAATGCAGGGGCGAGATATATCTCGCCCCTACATTAACCGACCGTATTTCTCAAAACGCCGATCCGTTCGACTTCCAATTCAACAACATCACCGTGATTCAACCAGGGACCTTGGAACTTCGTCAACTCAAGCAAACAGCCTGTGCCTACTGTCCCTGAGCCGATTGCATCGCCCGGGTACAACATCACAGAATCAGAGGCGCGCGCGATGATCTCGCCGAACGACCAGTGCATATCCTTGAAATTTCCTCGGGACATTTCCACACCGTTGACCCTTGCCACCATCGGGAGGTCATATACGCCCGGGCGTTTTTCTGCTTTATCGGCAATCGCTTCATGCGTGACGATGACCGGCCCAAATGCGGATGCAAAATCTTTTCCCTTCGCCGGACCGAGTCCCACCGCCATCTCCTTGCGTTGCACATCGCGCGCCGACCAGTCGTTGAAGATGGTGTACCCAAAGATGTGTTTCGGCGCGTCTTCGGGTTTGATATTGATTCCGCCCTTGCCGATAATTGCCGCGATTTCAAGTTCATAGTCCATAGCGCTGGTGTAATGCGGATACGGGATTTCATCCTCGTGACCGAACACCGCGTTCGGGTTCGTAAAGTAGAAGACGGGGAATTGGTACCACTCTTCAGGCACTTCACGTCCGCGGTTCTTGTTCGCGGTTTTGACGTGCTGCTCGAACGCGTATCCGTCGCGCAAGCTCGTTGGCTTTAGCGGCGAAAGGAATTTCACATCTTCAACAGAAAGCGAATCCTTCGAAGCCTTGCCCGCGGCTTTCTGTGCGCCTGCGGCAATTACTGCGAGCATGTCGGGATAGGGCAGGGTGTAGACTCGGTCCCCGTCAACCAGAGCAGGCTGGGACGACGCGCGAACCGTGCTGATGGTGGCGAATTTCATGGTTGTGCCATGTCATTGCGAGGAGCCGCTGGTCGAGTAGCCCGCAGGGCGTATCGAGACCGGGGCGACGAAGCAATCCCCTGGTTGTGAGGGGATTGCTTCGTCGGACTATGGTCTCGATACGAGCGAGAAAACCACTCGCTCTACTCGACCATCAGTCCTCCTCGCAATGGCGAATCCTTTTCTATAAATTTCCTCGTCGTTCCTGTTCCACTTCGATTGATTCAAACAGGGCTTTGAAGTTGCCCTTGCCGAATCCCTGCGAGCCGTGCCTCTGGATGACTTCAATGAACATGGTCGGGCGGTCTTGTATCGGGCGCGTGAAAATTTGCAGGAGGTAGCCTTCGTCATCGCGGTCAACAAGAATGCCGAGATCGTGAATGTCCTTCATATCTTCTTTGATCTTGCCAACGCGATCAGGCAGGGCTTCATAGTAAGTGTCTGGCACGCGCAGGAACTCGACCCCGTTTTTGCGAAGTTGCTCGACGGTTGCGAGAATATCCCCGGTGATGATGGCGATGTGCTGCACGCCGGGCGTGAGATAGTAATCTAGATATTCTTCGATTTGACTCTTGCGGCGACCCTCCGCCGGTTCGTTGATTGGGAATTTGACGCGCCCATTTCCGTTTTGCATCACCTTGGACATCAGCGCGGAATATTCTGTGGAGATATCCTTATCGTCGAAGTGAAGCAATTGACGGAATCCCATCACCTGATGGTAAAAATTCACCCAGTGATTCATCTTGCCGAGTTGCACGTTGCCAACCACGTGATCAACCGCGGCGAGACCGGTTGGCTGTGCATCATATTGAATGGGTTTGTAGGTGGGAGCAAACGCGCCTTTGTAATCCGCGCGGTCAACAAAGACATGCAATGTTTCGCCATAGGTATAGATCGCGGAAGTGCGATAGATGCCGAATTCGTCTTTTTCTTCGCGCGGCACCCAGCTAGATTTTCCGCCTCGTGCTGTTGTTTCCCTCCACGCTTTTTCAACGTCATCCACTTCGAGCGCAATCATCTTCACACCGTCGCCGTGCACCATGTGATGCGACGCGAGCGCGCTGGACGAAGAGTAGGGAGCAGAAACGACAAACCGCGCCCGCCCCGATTCCAACACGTACGATGCAAAGTCGCGGTTGCCAGTCTCAAGCCCCGAATAGGCAATGGGCTTGAAGCCGAAAGCCTTCCACCAATAGTACATGGCATGTTTGGCATTGCCAACATAGAAGTGAATGTGGTCAATGGATTTAATTTGCAGGAAGTCCGCCTCCTCGGTGATCGGGCGGGTTTCGGGTTGCGGTACGGTTGTAGCCATTCAGCCTCCTTCGGTGAGATGGTTGGATTCTACGACAAAGGGGATTTGATTGCAACTCACTTAACTCGAACGATTTTCCCACTCGTGATTTTTTGCAGATCGGATGTCTTCAACTCAAAGATCGCATTGGGCGTCCCCGCCGCCGCCCAGATGGTTTGATATCCCAGAAAGTCTTCATCGAGGTACGTTTCCATCTTTTGGATGTGCCCGACTGGCGGCACGCCTCCTATTGCGAATCCGGTCACTGCTCGCACGAAATCGGCGTCCGCGCGGCTGATGTTTTCTCCTGCATACTCGCTGATGCGCTTCTCATCCACACGATTCGCGCCGCTGGTGAGAACGAGGATCGGCTTGCCAGATTCCTTCCCTTTGAAAATCAACGACTTCACGATCTGACCGAGGTCGCAACCCGCGCGCTTCGCTGCTTCCTGCGCCGTGCGCGTGGTCTCGATGTGTTCGATCACTGTGTAGTTGTATCCGAGCGAAGCGAGCAGGTCTTGAATTTTTTGGGCGGAGGGGGAGAGGGTTGACATATGCCCCGATTATAAAAGGAAATACTTGTAGGGACGGACCTGTGTGTCCGCCCTTTGTATTTATTCGCAATCAGGGGAGACACGTAGGTCTGCCCCTACAGTTTCCTCACATATTTAATCTGCCACACAACACGCCACATAACCCCGCCGTCATCGGAGCGTTCCCAACTCCAATCGAAGTGACCTGCTTCGATATTGAACCAAACCATCCGTTGTTTGCACGCCTGCCCTTTGACAATGGCATCGCGTGAAAGGATCATTTTCCCGTTCTCAAATTTCCCAATGAAATCGAGATACGTGCCGTTGTTATCCACCCACGTCTGGCACCACAGTCTGCGTTCGGGGTCATAAGAGGAGACGCTCATACCCTTCAAATCAGGCGCGGAGAAGTTTTCCTGAATGATTTTGCCATCCATGATGCGAAGAACATGGTTTGTCGCTCTTCCATCCTCGCCCCAGGTTACATCCCAATCGCCGAGCCAGAAGTCAAACTGAGTTTCGGGTTGATCATTCATGTACGTCTCCTACGGAAAAATGGTCTGAAGACTATAACATGAGGCAATTGTTTTGAACCCCTTATCAATGACTGTTTTCATGGTGCTGAAATTCCATGCACCGTACCAAGCGCTGAAACGAAGACCGTGGTTCGTTGATGATATTCCGGCAGGTCCGCAGGAATCATGCCGCAGCCGTATTCGAGTGTGACAATAACGCCAAAGAGTACGCGCTCAGATAACACCGCACCACAACCTATACAATTCGTCCCACAGCCATCTGCCACGAATTCCCAGGCTTTGTTGAATGAATCTACTGCCTGCCGTTCTGCGAAGCGGCTCGTCAGCCAGGGAGCCCAGATGAATATTATTGTCAGCAATGCGGCCGCTACTGGACCTGAAATTCTTTTCTTGAACATGAACTACCTCTTTTCCAATGGACGCGTCCGGCGTCTGGTTTGTTCCCGTTTTCTGATGGTGTATACTTTCAGAAATTCAATCGGGAGATCATTATGACCAAAGTGAGGCTCGTCGTCGCGGCGATGATTAGTATTTTGCCCATTAACATTTTGCGTGTATTGGCGTATCACATTATTCTCGGATATGACATTCGCGATGCCCACATTGGATTTGGCACAGTCATCGCAGTGGAAAAAGCGTCCATGCATACCTGTAAATTGGGTCTCTTCAATCTGTTCATTGGCCCGATGAAGATAATAATCGGCAAAGGCTCGTCGATCGGTAACCAAAACACATTTGCCTGTGGCGATTGGGTGTTGCGGGAAGAATATCGGGATTCTCATTACTCACGCACCCTCGAAATCGGATTGGATACACTACTTACCTCCCGTCATTATTTTGATGTGGCCGGATCACTCAAGCTGGGTGACCGTTCGTGGATCGCTGGGATCGGCTCGCAATTCTGGACGCACGGTGTGGGCGTCACTGAACGAAATATCGAAGTCGGAAAGGATTGTTATCTGGGAAGCGCAGTCCGCTTTGCGCCGGGGTCATCTGTTGGGGATAACGTGCTCGTTGCAATGGGAAGTGTTGTGAGCGGCGCGATAAAAATTGACAACGCCCTTGTCGGCGGAGTCCCTGCGAAAGTGTTGAAAGAAGATTACAACTGGAAATCAGAGCATGAGTGACCAGCAAAGAAAAATCTATCAGACCGATGCCGTCCGCTACGAAGCTCTGATTTCACGCGAGGATTATCAGCGAAATATTCCGCGCGCGCTGGATGAAATTATCAATGCAGATGGCTTGGATATTCTCGATCTCGGCGCAGGGACGGGACGACTGACTCTCCTCCTTGCGCCGCGTGCAAAAACAATTCGAGCGTTCGATGTGTCAGGTGAAATGTTGCGTGTTTGCCGCGCGAGACTCATTGCCAGTGGGTTGTCCAACTGGCAGGTGGATGGAGCAGATCATCGCCGATTGCCAATTACAGATCACTCTGCCGATCTTGTCGTCTCAGGCTGGAGTGTGAGTTATCTCGCGGTGTGGAATCAGGAACTGAACACAAGCGAGTTGTATGTATGGCTGAACGAAATGAAACGCGTCCTGCGAAAAGGTGGAACGATCATCTTGTTCGAGTCGCTTGGCACGGGGAATGAGAGTCCGATTCGATTGGAGCATGTAGAATCAACGTACCAATGGCTGGACGCGAACGGATTCCAAAACAAATGGATACGCACCGATTATCGGTTCGAGTCGTTGGACGAAGCGGTTGATTTGGCAGGATTCTTCTTCGGCGAAGAACTGGCAAATCAGGTCCGCGAGAAGCGAAGTCCTGAGCGTGTCGAAGGGCGGTCTTTAATCCTGCCGGAATGCACGGGCGTGTGGTGGAGAGGAATGTAAAACGTCCCGAAGGTTTCAAACCTTCGGGACGTTTCATGTTACGCCTGTCTTCTAAATCCGTTCATCGCGGCTTTGACCAAACCGAACAACATTAATACCGCGCTTGCTCCTGCGAACGACCACTTGATCAATGTGAAAATCGCAGTGATCCAAGCCAGCGCGGCAGGGGTGGATGGAAATACAGAAAGCATCGAGACGATGCCAAGGTTTTCCAGCAGGTCAAACAGCCATCCGCCGAACGGCACGACATTATATCTTTGCATAGTACTGTTCGATGCAAAACCTCTTTGGAACAGCCACGTGATGAACAAACTAAAGAACAGCGTATAAACGATGGGGTAAATAACATCGCCTGTTAATTCAAAGGCGCGATAGTCGGCGCGGCCCGCATCGCCATACGATGCAACCATCGAGTAAACTTTTTCCGGTGTATAAAAGAGTTGCAAGTCTATAGGTCCTGTCCCGCCCGAGCTTGCCTCCATTTTGGCTTGCTGGTTTGGCAGGATAACCGCGTTGAAGAACATCTCTCCGGCGAAAAATACCAGCACAAGCCAGCCGTTTGCGTATTTTCTGAGTGTCTCTGAAAGTTTGTTGAGCATGTTACTCCTCCAAAAGATTATCGGATCAACGCCTCAGCCTCGTTCATCAGCGCATCTTCCACGCGCTGTTTGTGTTTGCCGTGCATCGGCATGGTTTCCATTTCTTTCACCGAGAAAAACCCCGCATCCGTCGTCTCGTTGCTCAAACCCAATTCGCCATGGATGATTTCCGCTTCAAATCCCAGCACTACGATATAGACTTTGTTCCCGTCGGGATAAATGATCAACTGGTCCGGATTGCTGTACACGCCGACCAAACGCTTCACGCGGACGCCCAAGCCTGTTTCCTCCAAAACTTCCCTTTCACATGCCTCTGCCGCGGACTCACCCGATTCCATGGCGCCGCCGGGGATGCACCACAAGCCGTTATCTGCACGGCGCGTGAGCAATGCCTTTGTGCGCGTCTCATCGAAGATGACGGCGCTGCAACCTATTCTTAATTGACCTTGCCTGCCAAGCCTGTTACCGTAAAGTACCTGAGTCATTTTGAGGTTCCTCCGTTAGGTAATTAGTAGCAGATGACGAAATCGTAGTAACGACTTCAGTCTTTCGGCTAAAAAGCGGCTACCCTGTCCTGGCGGGCGGTGCCAGGGCAGTCGCCACTACGAGGTCCCTTCGTGAAGTACTGATTATCCCGCAAAACGATATTATTTTCGAGGGCTATGCTAAAATTGGATAGATCAAATGACACGAGACAAAAATGTAACCGGCGTTTCCATCCGTATTAAGAATGAGAGTAGTGCATTGCGGGTAACTTCCGAGCAGGTGAGCGATGAAATTCTGGCATCCCAGGTTGCCCGGGGCAACGGCGCCGCTCTTGAAACATTGTATTATCGCCACGCCTCGACGGTCCTTGCCGTCTCTCTCAAGGTGATCGGCGATCAAGCCGCGGCTGAGGATGTTTTGCAGGAAACTTTCTGGCGTGTGTGGAGAAGCGCTTCCACGTATCAGCCCCAGCGCGGTTCGTTTACCGGCTGGCTGTTCAGGATTGCGCGCAACCTTGCCATTGACGAGTATCGCCGGCGCAACGTCCGCCCGCCCCAAATGACTGTGACAGACGATGCCGACTCAATCCTTGACCAGGTGGCTGATCCCGATATGGACGTCGCGGAACAGGCTCAATCAGTCTTCAAGAATCGACAGGTTCGAGATGCGCTGGCATCCCTGCCTCGTATGCAACGGCAGGTGATCGAGATGGCTTATTTTTATGGCATGACACGGCAGGAGATTGCCGAAGCAACCGGTGAGGCGCTTGGCACGATCCATACCCGCGCCCGTTTGGGTTTACAAAAATTGCGTGAAGAATTGGAAAGAGTAGAATTTGAAGGATAAGATGGACCAACGCCAGATCGAAGAATTGCTTCCGTTTTATGCGCTCGATGCACTGACCGAGGAGGAAAGGGAACTCGTTGAGTCTTATCTGGCTGAGCATCCCGAAGCGCGGGCGCAGATCGAAGAGATGAGTGGCGCGGCGTCTTCTTTACCGTATAGCGCGCTTCCTGTCGAGCCGCCGCGTCGAGCCAAGGAAGCGTTGATGGCGCGCGTCGCCGCGGACGCTGAGGCGCGCGCACGCGCCTCGAAGCACGCTTCGCGTCAGCCTTCCCGACGCGTGATGCGGTTCGAAAACATTTTCCAGGCTTTTAGTATGGGAGTGGCAACCGTCGCAATAGTTTGGGCTGTTATCTTGAACACTCAGCTCGCTCAATTACGGAATGAAGTTTCACTTCTTGGCGACGCGCTGATCGCACAGTCTAATTCGCTTGAGCAGATCAACGCAAAACTTACTCAAACAACTCCAGCTGGCGCGGTGACAATTTCTCTTAAGGGGACGGACGTACAGCCTGATGCTTATGGTCAATTGATCGCTGATCCGAATAGCCAATCCGCCGTTTTGGTGATCGCGGGGTTAGGTCAACTTGAGCCAGGCAAAATATACCAGGTCTGGTTGATTGATGGCGGCGGTCCGAAGAGCGCGGGCATCCTGACTGTGGATGCAAACGGACAAGGTTTATTGATCTTGTCGTCAGAATTGGCTATCGGTGAGTTCAACTCACTGGGTATTTCGATTGAACCGGATGGAGGCAGTGAACAGCCTACGGGTGATATTGTGGTATTGAGCGATTTGTAAGTGATGCAGGCTCTCGGCGGCATCCTAGCCGCCGAGAGCCTGCGGCTAAAGCAAAATTTTGCCAGAGCGTTGAGAAATATTTTCTCAACGCTCTTTTTGTTTCCATACATGCAAAATGACTTTGCCTGCGTACCCATACATAGGTATACCCTTTGGATCCGACCACTCTTATCAGGAAGGAGGCGAGGTTGCTGACAGGATAATTTGCAGGATATTCAACATATAAAAGTTTCTAATGTTTTAGAGGAGATAAACCATGAAAAAGATTTCGACAGTTGCGCTTTATAGCTTTCTGGCTTTGGCGCTTGCATTCGGTCTTGTTGCCTTGCCAGCAAGGGCGGCAGATCACCTGGATGCTCCGTTAGTGAAAACAGATGGTCGGCTGGATATCAACGACGTGTATGCCTTCCAGTCGCCGTCAAATGCCGCGAACACCGTTTTGATCATGACGGTGAATCCTGTTTCGGGCGTCCTCAGCCCCACCACCTTCCATCCCTCTGCCTCCTATGACTTCAAGGTGGATACGAACGGCGATGCCCGCGAGGATATGACTTATAAAGTCACTTTCTCCGCGCCGAATGGATCGGGTGCGCAGGCTGTTACATTGCGTTGTGTGCCTGCTTCACGTTGCGGAGGCGGTGGCGCTGTATTGGCTTCGGGCTGGACAGACACAAACATTGCGGTCAGAGGCGGCGGCACGCTACGCGCCGACTTGTTTGACGATCCCTTCTTCTTCGACCTGTTGGCTTTCAGGGATGGGCTTGCCTTCTGCCCCGGCGGTGTTGGCACAAACTTCTTTGCAGGTCTCAACGTGACCGCCATCGTATTGGAACTGCCAAGTTCCATGCTCGGCGGCAACATCGGTGTGTGGGCGCGCACGGAACTGAACAGCCAGCAGATTGACCGCATGGCTCGACCAGCGATCAACACCGTGTTCATCCCCGCGGATAAGAAGGATGCCTTCAACTTCGGCATACCCCGTCACGATCAGCGTGATTTCCGCGGCAATGTGGTAGGCACACTTCTTGCCCTTGGTAACGACCAGGCTACAGCAGATTTCCTGGCGGATATCCTTTTGCCGGACATTCTCACAGTGAATACAGCATCCTCAGCCCCCTTCCTCAACGGACGGGCGCTGGCAAATGATGTGATTGATGCCGAATTATCCATCATTAGTGGCGGCGCGATCCCAGGCGACTGCGTGGCGACTGATTCTGCCTTCACCACAACCTTCCCATACCTTGCGCCACCCAACTAATTAAGCAGCCAGAATCTTTGAGAGGGCGGCGGAGACGAGCCGCCCTCTCAACACCTTTTTACCTGTAATCCAAACCTGGGAGTCTGATCATGTCTCAACGTAGAGCAATTCTTCTTATTGTTATCTCAGTCTTGATGATCGTCGGTTCCTATGTGCCCAACGCCAGCCGAACAGTCAGTTCACCGGCTTCATCTGAGCCTTCAATTAATATTGACGCTTCATCGCCCGGGTTTGGCATGAAGGGTACCGATGAGTTGATTGTATTTTGGAAGGAACGGTTCGAGCGAGACCCGCGTGATTTCATCAGCCTCACGCACCTGGCAGAGAGTCACATCCGCAAGGGACGGGAAACCGGCGATGTCAGCGAATATCAAAAAGCCGAAGCCATTCTTCGTAATTCGCTGAAGATCAATGCCAGCTACGAACCTACGCTTGCTTATCTTAGCGCGGCGCTCTTTGTGCAACACGATTTTTCAGGCGCTCTCGAACTTGCCAACCGCGTTTACAACGCCGACCCGCGTGCGCTCCAGGCGCTGGCAACGATCGGCGATGCCCAACTGGAACTGGGTCATTATGCAGAAGCTGAAGTTGCTTATGAAAAACTTGGTGAGAAAAGCCCAAGCGCGCCGGTTTATACACGGTTGGCGCGCCTGGTATGGCTTCACGGTAAGCCAACTGAGGCATTGAATTGGATGCAACAGGCTGTTGAGGATAGCGACGAGATGGGACTTTCTGGTGAGAACTCAGCCTGGTATCACTTTCAACTGGGCGAGCTTTATTTCAATACTGGTCAATTAGAGCAGGCGGATACACAGTATGCCGCTGCGCTCAAAGCCTTTGACAATTATTATCTTGCGCTGGCGGGTTTGGGCAAGGTGCGCGCCGCCGAAGGAAAATATGATCAGGCAATAGAATATTATCAGCGGGCAGTGAACATCGTTCCTCAGCCGGATTTTCTCGCCGCGTTGGGAGATCTTTATATGATGACTGGTCAACCCGGCCAGGCAGAGATTCAATACGAGACCGTTGAATACATTGGTACACTGGCCGCGCTTAATGAACAAATCTACAATCGCCAGCTTGCGAATTTTTATTCCGATCACAATATGAAAGTAGAGGAAGCGCTTGAACTCGCGCTTGCTGAGTTAGAATCCCGCAAGGATATTTACGGCTACGATGCCGCGGCTTGGGCGCACTATAAAAATGAAAACTACGAAGAGGCGCAGGCTTTCATGGAGCAAGCCCTGGCTCTCGGCACGCGCGATGCCAACCTGTATTATCACGCGGGTATGATTGCGCTCGCTCTCGATGATAAAGCGCAGGCGCGCACATATCTTGATGAAGCGCTGGCGATCAATCCGCATTTTTCCATTTTGTTTGCCGATGAAGCGCGCGAGACGCTGCGGACACTGCAAAATGCCGCAGTAAAATAAACACATGAGGATGATATGAAAAAGATTCGCCGCGCGACGGTTGTGATACTGACACTGCTCATCTCGCTTGTTTTTGTCCCCACGGCTCTCGCGCATCCGCTGGGCAACTTCACGATCAATCAATACGTGGGCTTGAACGTCAGCCGCGAAATGATTATCGTGGATTACGTCGTGGATATGGCTGAGATTCCTGCGTTTCAGGAACTCGCGCCCTTCGACTCAGATCGAGACAGGCAACCGGATTCTCCCGCCATTCAGAAATATCCCGCTGATAAATGCGCCTCGCTTCTCGCGGACTTCGACCTGCTTCTGTCCGATCGGCGCATGGACTTAACCCCGGCATCTTCCGCTGTCGAATTCCCGGTTGGAGTTGGCGGCTTGCCAACATTGCGATTGACCTGTGAATTTCGTGCGCCGTTTGATTCAACCGAAAGCAATCCCGCTTTGTCTTTCACCAACAACGCATTTCCCGACCGGCTGGGTTGGAAGGAGATTGTCGTCAATGCTGATGGCGTCACCCTGCAAGGTGACTACTCGCCAACCAGCCTCAGCAACCGCCTGACAAATTACCCGCAGGATTTGTTGACCAGTCCGCTTGATCAGCGCCAGGTTGGGTTTGAAATTTCACCCATTGCTCTGCCAGCGCAAAATGAATCGCCTGTGGTTGCGGCTGAAAATAATCCTTTGCCCGAAGATCGCAACGACGCGTTCACGAGCCTGATCCTGCTGGATGATCTCAGTTTCCCTGCCTTGTTGCTTGCTTTGGGTATCGCTTTCGTCTGGGGCGCGGCACACGCGATGACGCCCGGGCATGGTAAGACGATTGTCGGCGCGTATCTGGTTGGCTCACGCGGCACCGTGAAGCACGCAGTTTATCTTGGATTGGCGACCACCATTACGCATACGCTGGGTGTATTCGCCCTGGGTTTGATCACACTCTTCGCGGCGCAATATATCGTGCCGGAAAAGTTGTATCCATGGATGAGTTTGCTTTCAGGCTTGTTCGTGGTTGGGATCGGTATGAATCTATTTGCAGAAAGGATCAAGTCCTCCGGCTTGGGAAACTGGATTCTTTCATTCAAAACTAAAGTTGTACGGTCACCAAAGTATGCGCTTGATATCACCGCCGCCGGTACCGCTGCGCGGCATCTTCGAGACGGCGGCTCAGGCAATGTTAGGAGCTATGTGCTTGCTCCCTCACACAAACATCCCCACCCCGATTATCATCATGACCACGATCACCATGGTCATCATCACGACCATGAACACGGCGATCATTCGCACATGCCTCCCGGCTCGGACGATGCACCGGTCACGTGGCGGAGTCTGCTGGCGCTTGGCATATCGGGCGGATTGATTCCCTGCCCGTCCGCGCTGGTGGTGATGCTGGGCGCGATCGCGTTGAACAAGATAGGTTTCGGGTTGATATTAGTTTTGGCTTTTAGTTTGGGGCTGGCAGGCGCGTTGACAGGTATCGGGATGATGTTTATCTATGCCGGAAAATTGTTCCAGCGATTCCCGTCGCACGCCAAGATCATCGGCTTTTTGCCGGTGTTCAGCGCATTATTTATTTCGTTGATCGGAATGGGGATTGTATGGCGGGCGTTGACGGAGATGGGGATTGTTTGATCGCCTGGTTATTTAATGCTCGCGGCGGGTCTCAGACCCGCCGCGAGCATTGGGTTATTTTATGAACGTCCCATTACGCAATTCTTTCAGCGTCTCTTGAATTTCTTCGATGGTGTTCATCACGAAGGGGCCATACGGCACGATGGGTTCTTTGAATGGCGCGCCCGCGATGAGCATGAAGCGGACGGAATTGTTTTCGGTCTTGACGGTGATATGATCGCCATCGTTGAATTTGACGAGGTGAACCGCGTCCACCGTGGTTCCTGAGCCTGTGGAAGGATCGCCAGCAAAAACTCCTTCGCCGTCGAACACGTACGCGAGGGCGGTGTATCCGCTGGGGATGGGCTGATGCCATTCGGAAGCCGGGGCAAGTTCAACGTCCATGTAAAGAGGCGAGGCGGCGATGTCTTCGACGGGTCCGCTCACTCCGTCCACCGTCCCCGCAACGAGGCGGATTTTGACTCCACCCTTTTCGTATGTCGGAATCGTGGACGCGATCACTTCCTGATAGCGCGGCTCAGACATCTTGAGGTGCGAAGGCAGGTTGACCCAGAGTTGGAAACCGTAGATATTGCCGCTCTCGCCGCGGCGGGGCATTTCTTCGTGCAGGATGCCGCGACCGGAACTCATCCACTGCACGTCGCCGGGACCGATGATGCCCGCGTTGCCGAGGCTGTCGCGGTGGGCGGTGGAGCCTTCGAGCATGTAGGTGACGGTCTCGATGCCGCGATGCGGGTGGTAAGGAAAGCCGCGGATGGGACCTTCGATTGGATCATTGAAGGCGAAGTGATCGAAGAGCAGAAAGGGATCGAATTCGTTGCTGACGCGCGGCGCGATGGAGCGTCGCAGTTTAACGCCCGCGCCTTCGATGGCGTTCTGCGGTTCGATGATTTGTGAGATTTTTCGCGGGTTGTTCATGGCGTGTAGATGATGTGGACGGGAGGGGTATTACGATTTTTTCATCTAAATTTTCCACATCGGGCGGACTTTTTCCTTTTCCTTGTCTATTTCCTTTCCAACGAGACGTTCCCAAAGAAGTAGCCCGGAATACCGCTCGATTTTCCTGGTCGGCACAAGGAAATCTGCCAGCGGTTTCTTCGAGCCTTCGTTGGGCATCATAAACGACCACATGTGTAATTTTCCGCGGTTATCCTCTGTCAACACGGATTTGAAGTAGGCATGGGGTATCGGGAGTGTGTTGCCGTTCTCTCCCTTGGGGTTGATCGTCTCAATCGGCACATCGAAGTTGAATATCGGTCCGCAGATCACGTAGGTTTCCAATATTGATTTCTGGGAATCCAATTGCCGGATTGCGTCTTCAAGGTCCTTCCATTTGCCGCGGTTGAATTCCGGTCTCTGCGGCGACATGTTCGAGAGCAGGAAGGTCTCGCTGTTTTGGATCTCGGTTTCGACCTGATTGGCGCTTGCGACCAGGTGACCGCGGTCAAAGCCTGAGCCTTCGTAGTCTGCCAGGTCGGCTCTGAATCTTTCAGGGATGCGAAAGTCGGGGCGAAAGGTATCGGTTCTCTCAACGTCCGTTTTGTCGGGGTCAACGATTTCCAACGCCCATTTTGCCTGCCTGAAATAATAGGCATAGCCGATGGTGTA
>Ga0247727_10006285_pt1 | contig 23442 bp, 18 predicted proteins | sample WisWelCaveWW1625_FD_202498 | JGI IMG/M metagenome (GOLD analysis project Ga0247727, IMG submission 202498) | Biofilm microbial communities from Wishing Well Cave, Virginia, United States - WW16-25 | ecosystem: Environmental > Aquatic > Deep subsurface > Groundwater > Cave microbial mat | place...
CCTTCGCCACCGCCGGCAAGCAACTCGCCGAGCTGCACCTGAACTACGAACAGCTCGAACCGTTCCCGCTCCAGTTCATCGTGTCGCCCGAGTTCCCGCTGTCGTACCGCGTCGAGAGCAAGATGCGTCTGAGCCGCGACAAGTCGTCTGTGGCCGTCAACGAATCGCTCATGCTCGCCGGTATCCCGCCGCAGACCTATGACTACCGCCTCGGCAACCGCAGCGCACTGGAATGGGTGATCGATCAATACCAGGTCAGCACCGACAAACGCAGCGGCATCCGCTCTGACCCGGACCGTCCCGACGACGAGCAATACATCGTCCGCCTCATCGGCCAAGTGATCCGCGTCAGCGTGGACACCGTTCGCCTGGTCGCCTCATTGCCGGAGAAATACAGCGAGTAGCCATGCCAGACCTACCATGCGACCACCCATGAGTTTTAGCGGATTTCGGACGTAAGTACTTACGCATCAGACGTGTCCATTATTCCATCGGACGCCTTTTTTGGCGCATAGGACGGCTTTTTCGAGGCGTCGCACGCCTTTTGGAGGCATCGGACGCCTTTTTCACCACGTCAGACGCCTTTTTGTGGCCGTCGGACGCCTCCGCACATACGCCCCACGGCTCCGTGAGGCCATCGGAAGCTCCTGGCACATCTCGGAGGCGAGCGACCGCCACTCTGAGGCGGGCGATCATGTCTCAGAGGCGGGCGATTGATCCTTGGAGGCACGCGATCACGCCTTGCAACAGATAGATCGCGACAAGAAGCCGAGTGGGCACCTTGAAAAGACGGGCGATTCGTACATCGAGACGACCGGCGCAGACACGAAGTGTGGTAAGTGAATGCCTCGGTCAAGGCATTCGAGTCCGCAGCCGGGCGAGCATCACGAAGACCGCTGGAATCTCGACGCATCGGCCTTCCGGCCCGGCGCTTCGCGGCGTGCTATGCCGACCGGCCGGTCGGCATATCGCGCCAAACCCCGAATCGCTGTTACGTCCAAACGGCTTGACAATCAACAACCTCCCGACAAAACTCGCGGAACCACAGTCGTGCTAGGCCGACCCGAAAGGCATCTCAAGGAGGATAACAGTGATTACGATCAGGGTTTGCAGGGTAGCCGTAACGGTTATCGGTTGCCTGCTCGTATCGTTGATTGCGCGTGGTGACGATCCGCACCAGAACAACGATTCGAAGAAAGGCACACCGAAGTTTATCGCCGACTTCGGCGCGATCCGGAAAGAGACCGACGAGAAGCTGAAGCCGATCTACGAAAAGATGCAGCAAGAGTACAAAGACGCGAAGTCCGAAGCCGACCGCGAGAAGGTGCAGGAGAACATCCGCACCGAGATAGACACCATCATCACCCCGGCCGTGCGGAGCGCGCTCGATGTGCTCAAACCATACGCATCGGACGCCGCCGCCGTCGAACCGCTCGTCTGGGTCGTGAGTTTCAGTAGCCAGACGAACACGGGCTACACCGCCGCCGAACTGCTGATGAAGCACCACCTCGTTCGCAACGAGACGATCGAACTCGCCAGGAGAATGAAGCAGGGCGGCAGCCGGTGGGTCGAACCAATGCTGCGGAGCCAACTAGCCGCCGCCGATCTGCCGGAGGGGCAGAAGTGGCGGGTGATGCTCTCGCTCGCCATGTGCCTGCAAGGACAAGCCCAAACGGCAGCCAATCTCGCCGACGCTAGCGAGGCCGTCCGGAAACGGTTCGAGCAGATGCACGGGAAAGAACATCTCGCCAAGATGACCAAGCTCGACGCCAGGGAACGCGAGGAAGAAGCGATCCGGTTATTCACCGAACTCAGCGACAACTACCCGAAACAGGAGATCATCCGTGGGCTGACCGTCGGCGACGTCGCCAACTCGTCGGTGTTCGAAATTAAGAACCTGGGCATTGGGAAGACCGCTCCGGACATCGAGGGCGAAGACCTCGACGGAGTCAAGTTCAAGCTGAGCGATTCCCGCGGCAAAGTGGTCATGCTGTCGTTCTGGGGCAGTTGGTGCGGGCCGTGCATGGGACTGGTGCCGCACGAAAACGAGTTGGTGGAGCAATACAAACACAAACCATTTGAACTGATCGGGGTAAACTCGGACCCGGACAAAGAAAAGCTGAAGCCAGTACTGGAGGAGTACAAGATCACGTGGCGATCGTTCTGGTGTGGCGAGAAGGGTCCGGAGGGACCCATCGCGAGGGCGTGGAATGTGAACGGCTGGCCGGACGTGTACCTGATCGACCATACCGGTGTCATCCGGGCGAAGAACATGCTCGGACCGGCGCTGGACGCGAAGATCGAGAAACTGGTCGCCGAAGCTGAGAAGGCGAACACGAAACAGTAATGGGAGTCGTTGCGTCACGCGATGTCTAACGTTACCGCACCTTTCTCATCGCGCCGCTCGCGGTTCATTTCGCAATGTGCTATCTTCCCAGCACCGTTCGTGGCGTAAGCGGTCGCAGACCATCTCAAGAAAGGAGCGGATGCAATGGCCGAGTTCTGGCAGGCGGTACACATTCGCGGGCAGCAGTCGCAGGGCGTGTGGATTACGTTCGCACCGGCGTTTCAGGTCGGCACGACGACGGCGGCGCAGCACGCCAGCGAGCTGGCGCTGATCTTGACGCACGTCAACGAGCGCGACGTACAGAAGGACGTTTTCGACGACGCGGTGGCCGCGCGGGACACGAATTTCAACGCGATCCATGACAGCAACACGCGAGCGCCGCAAATGCTCGACGCCCAGCTCGAAGATGGCGACCCGCTCAATAATGAGAGAGAACGAACGGGCCGAGTGGAGCGGGAAGAAGAGCCAGTTGCAGGCGACCGCCCGCCGCGTGGACCGCCTCAATCCCGGCGCGCCGGGACTGGTACGGTGCGTGGGGGAACAACTTCGCCGCGGGCTCGCCGGAACACAACGCCCTGTCCGGAGTCGATACCGAAGAAGGGACGAACCCGCCGACGGCGCTGGAGATCGACACGGTCGTGTTGCTAGCATGTGGCCCACTCTTGTGGAGGAATTGTCATGTCGCTCTTCACACGTCGCCAGTTCGTAGGTGGAGCCGCTGCCGGCACCGTCGGCTTGGGAACGCTGCACCTGTCAAGCCGGATTGTTGGCTCCGCGTCGCCCAACGACACGATCTCGGTGGCGTTCATCGGAACGGGCGGCCGCAGCCGGTCGTTCTTTGAGCCGGTGTTTGGCCGCAAGGACACGTTGGTCGCTGCCGTTTGCGACCCGGACGAAAAACGAGTCGGCACGGCAGCGGATCAGGTTCAAAGTGCAACCGGCCACAGGCCGGCCATTTTTGCCGACTTCCGCCGCGTGCTCGATGACAAGTCGATCGATGTGGTATTCGTCGCTACGCCGCACCACTGGCACTGCCCGATTGCAATCCCAGCCGTAATCGCGGGCAAGGATGTTTATGTGGAAAAACCGGCCTCCCACGTTTTTCGCGAGGGGCGATTGTTGCTCGATGCCGCACGAAAGTACAAGCGAATCGTGCAACACGGAACACAAATGCGATCGAGCGAGGTGACGGCGAAGGCCCGCGAAGTGCTCAATTCCGGGCTGCTAGGAAGAGTCAAGATGTCGAAGGCGTGGAACGTGCAACGGCACTCCCATCGCCAACCGGTCGCCGACTCCGACGCGCCGCCGGGCGTGGACTACGACAAGTGGCTGGGCCCGGCGCCCAAGCGGCCTTTCAACGCCAACCGGTTCCACGGCAATTGGCAGTGGTATCGCGACTACGGCAACGGCGACATCGGCAACGACGGCGTACACGATATCGACATGGCACGCTTCGGACTCGGCGACCCCGGCCACCCGATCCGCATCACGGCCCACGGCTCGAAGATCGATCTCGTGGGCGAACGCGAGTACCCCGACAACATGATGGTCGCCTATCAGTTTGCCGACGACAAAGTGCTGCTCTATGAAGATCGCGGCTGGACGCCGTACGGCCTGCACGGCTACGACTCGGGCAACGCGTTTTACGGCACGGAAGGTTACATGATCTTCACGCGGCGCGGCTTTTTTGAAGTGCGACTCGGCCGCAAGGAGGAGCCTGGCCCGACGCTGCGTGGCGGCGCCGGCGGTGCGGAACACGTACATAACTTTCTCGATTGCGTGCTCAGCCGCAAGGAGCCAAACGCCTCGGCAGAAATCGCTCACCACACCTGCGGCCTCGTGCATCTTGGCGAGATTGCCTATCGTGTAGGCCGTGTCCTGGAGTTCGATACCCAGAAAGAAACTTTCCCGAAGGATGCTGAGGCAACCGCGCTGCTGACGAAAGAATACCGCAAACCCTGGGGCCCGGCCGATCCCGTGTAGCTATTTGCGTAAAATCCGCTTCCGTTCCTCCGCGACTCGATCCCCGTTCCATCGCGAGTGGTCTTTCGAGATTAGCGATGCCAGCACCGAAGCCTCGGTAGCTCGCCGCATTACCGATTGATGATTTGAGCGAATCTCAATGGCCGGGATGCCTTGCTCTTGAAGGTCGGGGCTCCATTGCGAATCGTCGCTGATTACGAAATCGCCGCCGAGGAGCACCTCGCCCGCTTCGCCGCTGGTCCCAGCGAGACAAACCACGCAAATGAATTGGACTTGCGGGGGTATTTTCTTGTTGGCCCTCTGCTTCATGAATTCATCGCGGGCCGGCTTGGTGAGTGAGTTCAGAAAAGATTCTTGCGGCTTTCGCACCGGCCCGCGGAGGGAAGAAGCGAAAGTCGAGCCCGCGTTGGGAGCACAGACCTGAATTACCTTGGTGACACCAGAGGCGGGCGAATCCTCGATGAATTGCCGAACCACAAGGCCACCGGCACTGTGACCCATGAGCACGAGTTCTGCGTACCCCATTGCCCGCAATTGCTTGACGCCATCGACGAGCCGCGGTTCCTCGGCGATGCGATGGACCGGGACGATTTGGCCATACGCGAACGAGAATACGTCGGAGTTCTCCGAAAGTGCCTCGACGAGCGGCCCGGTCTCTTGCCACGTGTGAAAGCGAGCCTCTTTCACGGTCTCGCGTCGCAGGTGCGGCGTGAAGCCGTGAACCAACACCACCGCCCGCTGTTGGTCTGGCGACCGTGTCCATACCGCCTGGTCTTCGAGACGTGGTGAAACCTGGACGAATCGAGTTTCAATATCCTCGCTCGTCAACAGAAAAGGCCAGGCAAGAACCAACAGGCTGGTCATAACAGGGAATCCTCTGAGATCGATTATTGACTGACTGGGTGCGAATTCAAATCCAATATTTTTGTCGGCCGAGGCCGAAGCTCAAATGGGTTCGACCTGCACCAGGTTATCGAAAAACACTGCCCCGCCACCCATATCGGTCAGGCCGCTCGAGGTCGTTTGATTGGCGTTTTTGACGTCGGGCGTCAGCTTGTTCCACAAGATTCGAAAGGCCAAGACGGCGCCGATCCGAAGTGCCACCCAAACATGCGATGGATTTTCGGGACTGAATTATTAGAACGCATTTTGATCTATGGTTTCGCCGCCCATCACGGTACCCAACGCCTTCCACAGTTCCAGGCGGATGGTTTCTTTCACAAACCGAACCGAGCCGTCGGCAAGCAGGAGGTTGACGCCACTCGGATGGCGACTCGTTGCCGTAACAAGAACTTGGCCATCGAAGTCCTCACTTCCGAAATTACAACTGACGGCATTGGGTCCAAAGATGTGGTGATAGCGGGTGTAGAAGACATTGCCATCTGCCCAACGCTGTCCCGACCATTCTTCGAGCTTGCTATGCCGCGGCGTGGTTGTCGGGCTCGCACGCCGGCATTCATCGAGGGATGGATTGGCCAGGTAATAATCCCCCTTGAGGTCCGGCTGATTCGGGTTCCCCAGGCAGCGTTCGCTGAACATGGCCGTAGAACTCAGGCCATCAACGATGGCACCGGGACCAACGGCACTCTGGTACCAGAAGACGCCGTCGTTTTTTCCCGTCCCATCGGTGGAGTCGAGTTGGAGATTGAACGGCTTGGTACCCGCGTTAGCTCGATAGTTGTTCTTTGCCATGTTGTATTCGTTCCAGGAATCGACGATCGCGTCGGTGTCGGAGGGACAGAGAAAGCAGGCAACACGTTGCGTGAGAACCGTAAAGTTCGGCGGGCTGTGAATCGGGTGGTGCCCCCACGGCACAAAATCGAAGTTCAGGGCGTTGAACAATGCCGCTTGCTCCAGATACGGCAATAACTGCGACTGCGGTGACCAGCGCCCCACGCGTCCCCCGACCGTGATCGGACCCGAGCCGCCCACGCCGAACGGATACACCCCGATCGCCGCTTGGTAGTTGGCCAGCGCAACGCCGATTTGCTTTAGATTGTTTTGGCACTGAAGTCGCCGGCCGGATTCGCGCGCCATCTGGACCGCGGGCAGCGCCACGGCCACCAGAATCCCAATGATCGCAATCACGACCAAGAGTTCGATCAACGTGAATGCGTGTACGCGACGCATGGTCGGCGTCATGATGGACCCCCCATGAGCTGTACGTCGGCCTTTAGGCTGACCGCTCCTGTGATGTCATCGGGTCAGGCTGAAGCATGAGGTACATTGCTCATAATAAACCATCTTCGACCCTCTGTGTGTCAGCGGTTCCATTTGCTACCGCATCCGTTCAACGATTCACGACCCAACGCCGACCGGCCCAAACGACAACAATTATGGCAACGCCCGCGACGATTCCCCACACCCACCAACGGAAACCTTCGCTCGGTGGGCGATGCAACCGAACGATCTTGTTCGCCCGAACCTCCACGCGCTCGAACCAGACGTCTAGTCCGTCCGTCGTGCCGTTGGCCAACGCCTGAAATACCACCTCGGTGATCGGCGCCCGGCCGAATTCGCAAGAACCCAACTCGGCCAACTCTCCGCCGACCTCGCCGGACGAGAAATGCAGGGTCTTGCCAATCCGCTTCAGGCCAAGCAACCCTCGTGTTGCCGTCGTCGGGAAGTGCCGAAAAAGTGAGCCCCTCTGGTCCGAGTAGTCCACATAGAATCCGTACCCGTCGCCTCGCGCACCCGCTTCATTGTTGCGAAAGCAACTAACGAATCCGTCCGACCCGGAAATCGCAATCTCCACGTTGTTGCTGCCACTCTTCGCGGTCGGATGGGGAAGACTCGCGATCTTGTACTGCGTAGTGATTTCAAAATCATCTTTCAAATGGACCTGCGCGAGAATCTTCAGTGGTGGCCGACCTAGTGTGCCTGCGGGGAGTATTGCCCGAAACCCCGCGCTGGTCATTTCCCATCGACCACCTGATTCGCCGGTTTCAGTTCGAAGTAGCCCTCGATCAAATGGCAGCAAGTCGAAATGGATCCGGACTTCATCACCAAGTACCGTGGAATAGGTCGCCAGCATTGCCAGCCAAACCAAAGGAGACTGAATAGGCTCTTTCACCCATCATCCTTATAGTGCTTGGCTCGTTGCTGGTGGGCAGCGAGCCGGGCATATTGAGTGCCAGGGAAGGTTCTCGGTAACGATGTGTGGCTCAACGTGAACCGTCAGAATGCGTATGACTAGCAGGTCCCAACCGGGATTCTGTGCGGTCTCGTTTCCTTCTCAAGTACAAGAGAACGGCAATTCCTAAGATCAGCCCAGCATTCGAGACGAACAACATAACGTAGAGCCGAGTTCGATCTGGCGCCGGCGGTAACGCCGTCTCAGGCATGCGCCAACGCGAAGGCCTCAGGACTACTGGCGTTCCGAGCCGCGCGTCGGCAATCCCCACATCGTCGGGTGCGTCGAAACCTTCCGGAGTGAACCAGCGACTGTCCACAGGCTCGTTGACTTTCTTCCACCGAAGGTTCATCTCGATCACAGGGGGTTTTTCATCGCGAAACGCTGTAAATCGATACCAAGTAGGCACCCATACTTCGCGCTGGCTTTCCCAGCGCACCTCGGCGAGCTGTTTGGTTTCAAAGCCCAGGGCATTGGTCGGCAATTTCTCACTCTGAACGATGCGAGACACAGTGAAATCATGGCTGGCGTCAACATGTATCTCCCACCGAAAGATGGTGTTTTGGAGCGCGTGCTCGAAAACGAAAATCCACAAACCACCTGACTCAGTCTGCAGTCGGAAATCGTGCTTGCTAAATTCGTCCAGTTGCTCTTTCAACATCGAACCAGATGCAAAAGTGTACTCATAATAAAGTCCAAGCGCCCGCGGGTCGAACAGGTGGCTATTTTTTAGGTACTTCTTTTCGGTCGGGGATCGCATCGAAATGTAGCCCTCTCTGTCCGGGAGCCACATGATTAGTTTTTCCTGTGTCATGCAGAACTTTCGGAACTGGCGGCCAGTGTCAAATGGACCGCTGTAAGTGTAACTTTGTGAGCGCTCCGACTTGTTTGTGGAACGACGAGCGGACTCAGGTTTTACTAAACCCGGTTCGTCGTGGTCCATGCGCCAACGCCCGTGCTCGGCGTCAAAGGCACCAATGATGCGAAACTCGCCCGCAATTAAGCTGCCTTCAGGGAAATTCCTGGTCCCGTCGATTTCAAATTCGGCGGATCTCAATCGACTACGGTGCTCTTCGATACCGGCTAGGGCGAATCTCCACTTGCTATCGCCCGCGGTCTCTTGGCCGGTTGCCGAAACTGCCAGGCTAAAGCAGATCACCATTCCCGTCGTCAGGTGGACACAAGCATGCCTTTTCAGATTGGCTCGCAGTTTCATCAACCGCCTCATTCCTGGAATAACTTAGGGATAATTCTGGGGACACTTCTTGCCCGACGCTGTCGAGGAAATAAATGTACCCCATTTGATGTGCGTGCCCGGAATGCAAACTGGCCCGATCGCAAGTATCGTGGTGCATCCGGTCCCGCACTGAACATCTTCGTAGCACGTGACGTGTTCCCCATCGAGGCAACCATCGAAGCCAAAGGCCGCTCTCACGCATTCATCACCGTATCCTGCGACAGGCTCGACCCCTTTGGAACCGGACGGACATACCCACCCACTGCCGGGATTGGCACACGGAATCGAATTGCAACTTGCCGTATTGTAGTCAGCGCAGAGCGATCCCGCCGATGTTGACATACAGTAAGTCGACTGCTGCCCACCCGAAATGTTATGGAGGGTTGTCACATCCACAACGGTGATGCCACAGACCGAACAGAATGACGCGGAAACACTAACGACTACAGCGGCAATGACGAAAGCCAGTGCAAACCTGGCCGACAGTCGACTCAACGAGAAACTCATTGGGGTTTCCTCCTCATGTAGTTTTCCAGAATTGAACGATTATGTGCCGTGAAAACGCTCTGAAACACGGTCTAGCAAGGACTATCATGCATATGAGGATCGCAGCGAAGGAACTTAGCCACGTGAGGGCTTCAGTCAGGCTGCTAAAATCGACATGTCCTGTGGTGAGACCGTCTTCCGCTTTCATAAGTTCCCGGGACGTCAGTAACACATACCCGGACATACGCTTTCGCAGGTCGGCGAACAAACAGGTCGTAATCGCCCCTTCGTTCCACACTTCGGCGGCTGTTCCGTCGGAACGGCAAAGGACAGCAAAGTGCCCATTATCGAGATGAATGATTGCTGGCTCGCTCCACTCGATGCTCGATAAAGGTCCGATGTACACCGGCAGGCAGTAAATCCCTCGGCTTTGCAGTGCCTCGCAGAGAGATTGCATCGTTGCAGGCTTTTCTACCAGTCCACCCTGGATTTCCTGCACTAGCTTCAGCAAATCGGGCACTTGCTGCCCATGTTTTTCCAAGACAAAGCGTACACAACGAGGACCGCAGGAGCGATCGCCTTCTTGCATTGCCGCTGAGGCCGCGGGCTTCTTGGAGCAAGAGGCGGCTATTACCACGATCATCGCGCAGGCTGCCCACATTGTCCGTTTTGTCGGATTCATTCAGGTGATTCCGTGGCCACCATTGCCATCACGGGAATTCGCAGCGTTGGAAACCCAGAACCGCTGACTTGCAGTTCGGCCTCGATCACAACAGGCGTCTCAGGCGCGTGCATTGTTGCGATGATTGCAATCGTGCGGTGCTGATCGGCCGCGTTCTGCGAAAGTTCTAAATAGTCCGAGTTCGGCGAGTTCACATTCATTTCAACGGAGTCCGGCAACGAGCTTGTGCCTCGAATCGTGAGTTGCTTTGTGGAAGTCGCGCCCGGCCTCATGACGCCGAAAAACAGGCGCGAGACATCAGCTACCCAGGGTGCCCGTAGTTTCGCTACATAGGGGATCGTCAAAATGATTGGTTCGTCGGACCAAGGGTCGGTGTACGTGATCTCGCCGCGCAGTGAGCTTTCTGGGAGATCGTGGGGGGCAGTCACTTCAAGTTGAACGAGACGCTGGTGAACGCGTTCGCCGAACTGATCCAGGACGGTCTTTTCCGTCGTGTATTGCTGTCGTACCCAGGGGTGCGTCGCCGATGTGTCGAACCACGCAGCGCCGTCAGTCGCCGCTCGATAGTCGAGTAACCGAAAAGACACTTGCTTGGGCTCTCCGGCGATCAACTCTCCAAAATCCAACGATACCGGGGATGCGTGGAGGTCTCGCCGGGCTATGCCGGTTACGCGAATTTGTACGGCCGGCGGTAACCTTCCGGTGAGTCCAATGGTCAGGCGATGTTCGACGCGGCCGTGACTGCTCGGCGCAGTGTAGGCAACCTGAACTCGCGCGTCGGCGCCGGGTTCGATGAATGACGGTTCAATGCTCTCGACAAGGCACGCGCAGTCGCGAGACGTCTTGTCAACCTGCCACGAAGTCGTCGAATCGTTTTTCAGAACAAGTTCGCGAACGACCTTCGAGTCGGGTCGGACCACTCCGAGCTTTAGTTCGAGAACCGATTCGCTGTCCGTTACGGCAACTGAGTCGTCACTAGAGCCGGGATTCGCACAACCGCTGAGGAGAATTAGCCCTAGTGAAAGGCACCAAACCGGACATCGCGAGCAACTGCCAACGATGCGTTGCTGGAGACTACTGCCCTTGCGCCTTGCGCCTTGCGCCTTGCGCCTTGCGCCAGATCTGACCTGATGTGTACATGGCCTTCTCATCCTCGCCTCAGTGTTTCGAGTCGGCTAATGAAGGCTTGCAAAATCCTAACGCCACGGCGGTACCGACGCAATAGCGACGCTGGAATTTTCATGAGCCATCCTCACCGGTCGCGCCGTGGCGAGTCACCCTCCGATTCGCTTAGACGAAATACATAGATGGAGTAGCCGGCGCGCGCCGCTGGCTCAAGTGTCCGAAACCGTTCGTACTCGGACCCCATGATTGGCACCGTTCCGCCCGAGTCGGCCGGCAACCCGAATCGAATTCCTCGCAGGACGGAGACACTCACGGCAAACCAGTCGCTCGGCGCCAGTGCCAGTTCGTCGGGAGCCGAATGCCCGTTCGTTTCGTCGCGTTGCTTTCGCGGCAACTGGGCGTTAATGCCCGCAACGCGCGGATCGAAAGCGCCAAAATACGCGAGGCTGATCGGTTTCGCTTCGGAATGTTTGTCCAACCACCGCTTGAGGTAGAGCAGGTCCTGTCCCCAATCGATATTGGAGTCGACGAGGTGCGTCGGACCGTTCGCCGGACCGCCCACGAGTTCGTTGAAATAGGACAGGCTGTGCGGGTAGATCCAAAGGCTGCTTGCGATCGACCATGCCAGCGCAACTCCAACAAGCCATCGGAACGAGCGGATGACGGTGCCGGATAAGCGTTGGGTTTCCGCGAACACAACGGCTACCTGGCTCGTCCAGACGAACGCGAACGGAAAGATCGGCAGCACGTAACGCACGTGGTGGTTAAACCCGGTTTGGGAACTGACGAACGTAACGATAACAATCAGAGGCCCCAGTAAGACCAATTCGTCGCGCCATTTCCGCGGCGTTGCATCGTGGGTCAAGGGTCGCCGAAAGAGACGTGAAAGTGCAAGGGAAAGTGCGAACACCACAAGCAACCAAGTCCCCAGTGGCACTTTGATCGCCAGGGCGTACAGATAGTAGTACCACCATCCCCGATCTCGCCAGGCACCGCGCAGATACGAGCGAATGCCTACCTCAAAATCGCGTTTCTGGTGATCGATGCCCAACAGATAGTTTCGCGGCAGCGGCGCCGGCATTGTGCCGAGCCAGGAGTCCGAGAAACGGTTCGACGAAATACGGCGGTCTTCGGCCGCACCCGCCGGATCGCCCAGCGATCGACTGACGAACTGAATGTCGCGCAGCCGTGTGAAGGTGCCCTCGAAGCTGTACCCCACGTTGAGCACGTACACACCGATCGCGAGCATCAGCAACCCTTGCCCGGCTTCGCGAAGCCACGCGCGCTGGTCGTCTCGCAACGTGAAAGTCAGCCGCCACAGGACCCACATAGCCGGCCACAAGGCGAACAACACGACCCACGTCGTCTTCGTCAGTTCAGCCAGACCGAGCACCCCGCCGACGATGAACGCGCGCGACCAACTCGGCTGCTTTAACCAGTGCCAAAAGAGATAGCACGCGCTCACCCCGATCGCCGTAGCGCCCGCGTCCGGCGTGATCATCTGGCCATTCGCGAGGATATTCGGACAGAAGCACCACAGCGAAAGTGCCAGCAAACCGGAGAGCGGCCCATAAAGTTCACGCGCCCAGCGGAAGCAGACGTAACCGCCCAGTAGACTGAACGGGATGCAGGCCCAGCGAGCGATCGTAAACAGCCAGAACGACCGATAGCCGTTCGCCGAGATAAACTCGCGGCCGATCTCGAATTCGGGCCGCGCTCCCGGCGCCTCCGAATACCTGCTCCAATCGGTCTTCGCGCCGGCGGCGAGTACTGGCAACGCGGCCAACATGCGCACCAGCGGCGGATTCACCCGATACAGTCCGAATCGGCCGAGTTCCCAGTGGCTCAGGCCAGCGGGTAGATGCCCCACTTCGTCGATTGTCGGGCTGTGACGATAGGCGCCCCAGGCAAGGAAGCCGGTGTGTGCAGCAAGAAGCAGTGCAACCACCTTGGTGCAATGCTTCGACAGAAGACGGGGAACTCTTTCTCCAATCCGAAAAATCGCAGGAGACTTCCAGCCACGCAGCGACCGGGCCGAAAAGTAAACCCCTTCCGGCGTACTATTCGCGGGCATAGGCTTCCACCTGCACCAGATTATCGAAAAACACCGCTCCGCCACCCATATCGGAAAGGCCGCTCGATGTCGTTTGATTGGCGTTCTTGCCGTCGGGCGTCAGCTTGTTCCACCAGATTCCGAGAGCGACGACCACGCCCGGCCGAACCGTATCACCCACAATTGCATGCGCTTGAAATGACCCGCGATCGTTGAAAACCTGGACGGGCTGATCCGCGTGGATTCCGCGCGAAGAGGCGTCGTCCGAGTGGATTTCCAGCGTCGGCCGCTGAGCGAGCGATTGGTGCGTCGAACAATTCACGAACGTGGAATTGAGAAAGTGAGGCGAGGGCGGGCAGACGAGTTGCAGGGGGTACTTGGTGGTAAGCCCCGAACGCACATTGGGATCTTCCGCCGGCGGTGTGTAGCCAGCCAGCGGATCGTGGCCTTCGGCCGCGAGGCGATCATTACGCAGCTCGCATTTGCTTGAAGGCGTATGAAACCCACCCTGAGCGAATGGCGTGTAGTTTTCCGGCACGTTCAGACGCACAAAACCGCGTTCGACTAATTGCTCCACTTTGAGGTCGGCAAATCGCGGATCATCCAGCGCCTGCCGGCACAGGTCCTCGTCGCTTACTTGGAAGAGTTCGTCCTCGAATTCAAGCTGCTTGGCAAGCAACCGGAAAACGTCGTTGTTGGACTTTGCCTCGCCGATAGGTGCGATCACCGCTCGATGGGCCTGCGTGTAAAAGTGCCCGTAGGAGCCATACAAATCAAAATGCTCGAGGTGCGTCGTCGCCGGCAGCACGATGTCGGCGTAGTCGGTGGTGTCGGTCGGGAACTGTTCGTGAACCACCGTGAACAGGTCATCGCGCGAGAGGCCCCGGAGCACGCGGGCCTGATCGGGGCATATTGCGGCCGGATTCGAGCAGTAGACATAAAGTGCCTGCACGGGCGGGCCGGGCAATTCGCCGTTCAGGGCTTCGGCGAGCTGCACCATGTTGATCAATCGCGTGCCTGGTGGAATGAGGTCCGGACGCATCAGGGCATTCGTGTTGAACGGATGCAGCCTGCTGGTCGAAAGCAGTATTCCGCCCCCCGTGTGTCGCCAGGCACCGATCACGGCCGGCAGGCAGGCGATCGTGCGCACCGCCATGCCGCCGCCGCGATGCCGCTGCAAGCCGTAGTTGATTCGGATCGCTGCCGGTTTGATCGTGCCGTATTCGTGGGCCAGTCGTTCGATGTCGGCGATCGGAACGCCGGTGATCTCGGCGACTCGTTGCGGAGGAAACTCATTCAAGGCTCGCTCGCGCAGTTCGTCCGCACCGATCGTGAACCGCGCGAGGTAATCTTCGTCGGCGAGGCCATCACGCCAAGCGATGTGCATGATTCCCAGGGCCAGGGCCGCGTCGGTGCCCGGCCGCGGCGCGATCCACCAGTCGCTCTTGGCCGCCGTGTTCGACCGGTAGGGGTCAATCGTGACGATCTTCGCCCCGTGCTCTTTGCGGGCCCGGTGCATGATCGTCCACAGGTGGAGGTTCGACACAACCGTGTTCGAGCCCCAGTTGATGATGTATCGCGAATGGATGAAACTTTCCGGCGAGGTGCCCACTGTCGATCCGATCGTCGCCGCATAACCGGCAACTCCCGCAGTCGCGCAGATCGTCTCATCGAGCCGCGACGCACCGAGCCGGTTAAAGAACCGTGCCCCCAGTCCCCAGCCCTGCACCTTCCCCATCGTGCCGGCATAGTGGTACGGCAAAATCGCCTGTGGCCCGTCGGCCGACGCGGCGATCTCGCGAAACCGCCGAGCAACCAACTCGATGGCCTCATCCCATGAGATTCGCTCGAATTGACAGCTCGGTCCCTTCCTGCCCACACGCCGCATGGGGAACTTCAGCCGGTCGGGATGATAGACGCGTTCCAGTTCGTGCGACACCTTGCCGCAGAGAAATCCCTTCGTAAACGGATGCTCCGGATTCCCCCGCACCCGCAGCGCCACACCATCGCGCACAGTCACCAGCATGCCGCAGGCGTCCGGGCAATCCAGCGGGCAAACGGATAACAAAGTCTGTTCACTCATGTCGGTCATCTTGGCCCGAATGCTTGACGTTTCGGCCCCGAGTGGCTAGAAACGCCCTGGGATTTTCATCCCGCTGCCGGTCAGTTGCGGGTTTTTTGAAACTCAAACGACGAGGGGATGGTAGCCCAATGTGTCAGTGCTTTGCTAGTTCAATTGCCGACCCGACAATTCACACCACAGGAGACAATCATGAAACAGTTCATCGTGGCCATTATCGCCATCCTGATTCTCGTTCTGCCATCGGCGAATGCAATCGCAGACGGCCTGGAGCCGATCGGTTCCGAGGAGGCCAAACAGCTTGCCAAACGGCTTTGCGAAGAGGCCGCCAAAGTTGAAAAGCCGCAAATCAAGATTGAGCCAGACGCCGAGAAGGCCAACGGTCTGCACAGCCCCGGCAAGGTCGGCCTCATGATCGTGCCGCAGAAAGACCTCAAGGAAGGCGAGGAGCTTGCGGCAAAGTTCAAGACCGACAAAGGCGCGTCGCTCGCCTTTCTGTTCCTTTACAATCTCGCTCCGGTTATTGACGGAAAAACGGTGGACGCGAGCAAGCTGCGGAGTTTGAAGTTCACCGACAATGGCGGGACCGAACACACTGTCCACGTATTGCTGCTCGCCGTGCGGCAGCTTTCCGAAGACGATTACCGGCTTCAAGCGTATGGCCACGACGAAAAGCCGCTGATCGAATCGAAGTTCTCCGAAGGCGAAAAACAAGGTCCGGAGCCAATTGGGGTTGACGTCAAGGAGGTCAACGAACAAACGCGGCAAGGAAAGCTGATCGTAACTGTCTTCGGCAAGTATAAGGCGGAGTTTCAGTGCGGGCACAAGGTGAACTAGCCGCCCGAGGGTGAGCTGCCAGGTGCGAAGTTGATCTTGGATATTTTCGCGGCGGTTAATGCGTTCACGGCACTGACCAGGTGGGAATACTGCAGGCTGTCATCGGCGTGCAGTTCGGCTTCGACTTCCTCGGCGAACGCGCCGCCGGCCAAGGTTTGGACTTGAATGCGAAGATCTTCAAAGTTTCGCATCTGTCGTTCGCCGAGCAGGATGGCAGCCAGTTCGCCGTCGTACGTGGCTTTTAGGTGGACGGCCAGCGGCGGGATCTTGAATTCTTCGACCGACGGTGCCGCGGCACCGGCTGCCGACATGTTTACCGCGAACTGGCCCTCGTGAACCATCGGTTTCAGCGTGAACATGAAGAATGTCAAGAGCTGAAACACGACGTCGATCATCGGCGTCATGTTCATATCGACCTTGATGTCTTCTCTTGCCAGACGTCTCAAAGTTGTTCCTCCGGCAGCGCGCGGATGGCGAATTTGTAATAACCCGACTTCTGGCACGCTTCGATTATTCCTCGAATTCCCCGGTAAGGCGTGCTCTTGTCGGCTCGAATGATCACCGTGCTCCAGACGCGATTGGATTTCAGATCATCCGCGGCCTTGGGGTCAGTGGCGGCGGCGAAGGCCATATTGCGGCGTGCCAGCCCGGCCTCTCGCACCAGGTAGCCTTCGATCGCGGTGCGCTCGTTCACGATGTCCCATGCCTGGCCGATGACTAGCAGTCGGCCGTCGCGGTCGATGTTGAGAAACAGCGGCTCCTCGGTGACTCCGTCCAGCGGCGTTGCCTGATCGGCAATCGGAAGCCGGACCCGTTCGTCGGCCGCGTCCTTCGAGAAATTGAGCACAAACATGAAGAAGGTGATCAACTGAAACGTCATGTCGATCATCGGCGTCATGTCGAGCGCCGCATCGGACAAGTTGGAGGCCTTCTTGCGCATGACAGGTTAAATCCGGAGACGATCGCGATTAGGTTCCACTGATAGTTTGTGCCGTACCACCCGGTGCCGCCGCCGGTCGCTTGGTGATGCTGGCGAACCGACTCATGATCTGCTCGCACGCCATGCCGGCCTCGAAGCCGAGTCGCCCGGCCCGGTTTTTCAGGATCGTGAACGCGAGCGTGGCGGGGATCGCTTGCAGCAGGCCGGCGACGGTGGTAACCAGCGCCTGCGAGACACCCGTAGCCAATTCGCTCGGTTTCGGCGCCGTGTCGCTCCGCGAGATCACCATGAAACTTGCCACCATGCCCCACACCGTTCCCAGGAGACCGACCATCGTCGCCAGGTTTGCGATCATCGCCAGGTAACTGATGCCGTGCTCGTGCTTCATGCTCTCGTCGTCCGACACTTCTTGAGTCGCCTCGACGGCCTGCTGGTATCCGACGGAGAGCCGCCCGATTCCGGCCGAGACCATCTTGCCGACGAACGACTCGTCTTTCCGGGCAAGTTCGTATGCCTCCTGGAACTTCTTTTCTTTGAACAGATTGTCAAATTGTTGCAGGAACTCCTGCGGCACGAAGTTCTGGTTCCGAATTTGGAGCGAATACCAAACGATCATGGAAACGACAATGATTGAGATTCCAAGTTGTGGGAAAAAGAAGATTCCTTCCGCTTTGTAAATCCAAACCAACATGTTTTCCTGTGGTGCCGCCGACGTGTCGGCCGGCGTGGCCTGCTTGGCCGGTGCGGCAGCCGGCTTGGATGCGGCTGGGGCCGGATCTTGGGATTCTTCTTGAGCGAGCGTGGGACAGGGGACCTGGAACCAGAGGGCGATTGCAAGGACCATTGCAGTGCAATGCACAAAGCAGTTGGCTGAATCACGCGGCGACATCATCGATAGCATGGGCTTCTCCAGATGAACGAGACTCACCAGACATCTGCAAGTTGGACCATGATGCGCGAGCCGTGAAGCGATTGCAAGTTGCTATATGAATTGACAGACCACACCGCCTTGCCTGGATTCCAGACTGATTTCAGGCAAGAATCTTTCAGTGGCTCAATCGTCCGGTCGCCTCAAAAGACGTGTAGGATGAGTTTCCAGTCCCGTCTGCTCCCCTGCCATTTGGCGAAAGGTGAGGCGAGCTGACAAGACCGGAGCGTTTCGCATGATTATACGAAACAAGAACTCGATCGCGATAACTTCGACGCGAAGCTCAATGCGGCAACTGATCGTGCTGTGCATGATGCTTCTGATGGTGCTTTTGCTCATGAACCGCGCGAAGCAGGCGGGCACCTGGGCTTGGCTGACTGATCTCGACCGAACCAACCAATTAGCGGTCGGGCACAGTGGGGCTGAGCCTGCCAAGCCGCTGATTGTTCACGAGGAATTGCCACCGGGCGTGTTTCTCGCGGATGCACAGGAGTCGCGTGGTGGTGAAATAAGACCGCATCCAAGTTCCCCAGGCCAAAAACAGCCGGCTGATGATCTGCTGCCCCAGATCGACCGCACAGTCTTTGAAGGAATCCGTGACAAGACCAAAGTCATCCCGCCCCGGGCGTATTTTCACTTATTGGATGTGGCGCGGCGCTTGCCTGTGGACGAGCTTGAGCAGCAAGCGCAAACGGAAGCCATCACTTTTGTTCACCTTTCCAAGGGCCCCGAGCAGTTCCGCGGCAAGCCGATCTTTCTTCGAGGACACTTGCGGCGGATGACGGAGGTAAAAGTCGTAAGCAATCGCGAGGGAATTGAACGACTTTGGGAAGGCTGGCTCTTTACCGAAGAGTCTCAGGACAACCCCTACGTAATCATTGTCAGTCGCTTGCCGGAAACCTTTCCGCTGGGCGGCAGCATCCTGGAAGAAGTTTCGTTTGCCGGCCACTTTCTCAAGCTGTGGGCCTACCAAGCCGGCGACGGAGACCGATACGCGCCCCTGTTGCTCGGCCACCGAATCGTGTGGCATCCGCGACCGGCGGCGGGATCCACCGATGCAAAAACACACGGGATCATGCTCGCGCTGGTTGCTTGTCTGGTGGCCGGGTTGATGGTCGTTTCGTGGTGGGCGAGGCGAAGCCTGTCAGCGATGCGCCGGGCAACGGTCGCGATCGCAGAACCGCCAACCGCCGAAAATGTTCGGGCAATGAACGAACTTACCGGTGGAAGCACGGATGAATACTTGGCCGGTTTGGTAAAGGAAGCCGAAGAGCCGCGGGCCGATGAGCCGCCGCGAGAGTCATGACCGATTGGAAATTCTGAATCAATCACCGAGAACCCGGCAGCGGCGCGGCCGACGCAGTCGTCGATGCTCCTACCTTCCGCAGCAGCGCTTGGCAGAATTCTCCAAGCGTCTTTGGTTGATCAGTAACTCCCACGGCGGCAGCGAGAGCGATCAGATCGTCAAACGAGTCGTCGAGCAGTCGGTTGCGATCCGTTTCGGCCATGGTGCCCAACACGAAGTTCAACTCGCGGCCGACCTGGCCAAATTCCTGGGCCTTCGTGCCCGGCGATGCCGCGGCCTTGCCGATGCGGCACAATCCGAGGTACAGCCAACACGGGTAATACTGCGGCGGCTTGGGTTTCATCAGGCCGAAACCGGCTGAATACTGTTTCCAATGTTTGATGCCCGTTTCGAGGTCGGCCGGCGTCCGGGTGCCGCACCACGAGAGGCAGCGGCCGAACTCCATGATTACGTCAAGTGCCTTGGCGTTCTCTTTGAACAACTGCTGTGCGAGTTGCCTCGCCTCATCGTGTTTCTTTTGCAAACGAAGCGAGATCGAAAGTTGCAGCCGTGTGGCGGTCAACGCCCGCTTCTTCTTGGCGTCGCCGACGAAGGCCGGGTCTTCGCCATACTTGGTCAAGATTTGCCGATACAGTTGTTCCGCCTGATCGTAGGCCGCCAGCCCAAAGAAGGACGCGGCGACCCAACTGAGCCCATCGAAGCTCTGGCCCGCCTGCCGCTTGCTGAGGCGGTCGAGAAATGCGAGGAATGACTTGCGAGTCTGCTCGGCACCGGCCTTGTCGCCGAGATTCTGCAGCCGCTGCATTTTTTGCTTGAGCTGTTCGGCGAGGGCCTGAAATAGTGCGGTGATCTCGGCCGTGTCTTTGCCCGTGGCCTCGATCTTCTGCATGATCACCTCGGCCTGGTCCAGGTTTTCCAATCGCACGAACGCCTGCATCGCCGAGGTCAACGCGGTCAGATGAAAAGCGTCAAGGTCCTTGCGTTGTTCGACAGTCTTGATGAGCGGTTCCAGCAGGGTGAGCGACTCTTTGTCCTGGCCGCTCTCGATGTAAACCTGGGCCAAGAAGAGATCCGCCCGCACGGCATCTTCGGGAATCGGTTGAGCGGGGTCAACTTTGGCGAGGCGATCCTGGCGGGTGTTGGTGAAGAGTTCGCGTGCCTTTTGCAAGTGCGACTGAAGGTCTTTCGACTGGGCCGCTGCGTCGGCCGCGGCAACACCGAGCAGGTAGGCATTCCAAAACGTTTCCGCGGCTCGTTGCCGCGCGATCAGGTAATCCTCAGATTTCTTACTAACTCGTTCGTAGGCCCGTGCCGCCGCCGCCAATTCCTGACGCTTGAGGGCGACCGCGCCCAATGCCATGCGGGCGAAGTCGGCCTCGTTCGTATCGGGCCATCGGTTTTCGAGAAACTGGGCCATGGTTTCGAGCTGGCTGCGGTCAACGTCCGGGTATTCGGCAGGCTTGGCGGTTTCATACGACCGCACAAACGACGCGAGCGAAATGTATGACGAGTGCAGGGCCAGCCCGCTATCCGGGTAGCGCGTGGCGATGTGCTGGCAAATGAGCGCCGCCGGCAAATACCTTTTCATCTGGTACAGGCAAAAGCCGTAAAGGTACCGCGTCTTGTTGATCTGGCCGATGTCTTGCTTGTCGCCGATCTGCGCCAGGGCGATTTCGTACGCCTCGGCGGCCTCGGACCATTTATCTTCCTCGCGGGCGCGTTCGGCAACGGTGAGGGCCTCGTCGAAGGTCATCGTGCGATCGCGGCGGCCGACGACTGAACCCCACTTGGCCTTTTCCTGAAGGGCCAACTCCTTGAATTCGCCCTCGAATCGGACCACCTCGTTCCAGATAGTCATCGCCTGGCCAAGCAGCCGCGACCGATTCGAGTCATTCTCGGGAAGTTTCTTAGCCTGGTCGCGCAGGGCCGAGGCCAATTCCATGCGGACCCCAAGCCCTTGCTTGGTGCGTGCCTGGCGCGAGTTTTCATTGATCCAATGCTGGGCGGTCTCTTGGGCGAGTACGTGGTCGCCCCGCTTGTTCATGCAAATGACATGGAAATAGATTACCTGTCGCTTGAGCGGAATCAGGTTTTGGTCTTCGTGCTTTTCCAGCTCTTCGTAGAAGCCTACGGCCTTGCGAATGTCGCCCATCTCTTCGTAGCACTTGCCGGTCCACATGCGGGCGTAAAGCCCAGCGAGCCAGCCGCGGTATCGCGTGTAGACGTCGTCGAATTTCTTGATGCCGGCATTCAGCCGCTCCTTGAATTCCTTACTGTCACGATCGTAGGTCTGAGCATACTCGTACTCGATGATTGCCAGATTCAATTGCGCCTGCATGAGATTGAGCTGAGCCTCACGACGGTCGTCGATAAGCTGCTTGGTTCGCGGGGCAGTCGGGTCGATGAATGAGGGGAACTTCTTGTACTCGGCCAGAAATTTCTTTTCCGCGTCGTCGAACTGGGCGCGAGCCTGGTCGAAGAACGCGCGGCCCTGATCTTGCAGTTCTTTGCGCTGGGCCCGCTTGTTCGGACTGTTCGACTGCATGACCGCGACGCGCCCGCGTTCGACGAGTATTAGCCCGAGTTCGGTCAGCGCGTCGGCGGCCCGCGGGTGGCTGGCGTGGTCCGTGAGGAATTTCTGCAAGTGTACCCGCGATTGTTCGAGCTGCTCGTCGCGTTTCACCAGGTCTCGCTCCTCCGTCGCCTGCAGCAACAGCAGCTTGCCCAGCTCGTACTCGATCACGACGCGCACGTCTTCCGGCAGCCGCTCGCGTTTGGCCAGTTGCTCCAGGTACTCGACGGCCATGTCGAAATAGCCACGCTCGCGCAGCCCCTGGACGAAATCGAGGTGTCGCTCGTCGGCTCGTGCGATTGAATGCGGAAGTGCTATGGCCAGCAAGCTGACAAGGAGAAATCGCTTCATGGTCAGTTCGTCGAACGGTCGAATCCCAGCGAGCCAGGGTTCAAGCGTGCAACCTCCCTAGTACTTCGGCACGAGGTGGGCCCGCGAGCCGTAGAGTTTGCTGTGGCGGCCTTCGTAGACGATGACGCTGAATCCGCGGGAGAGTTCGACGCGGGCGCGGGAGGCCCACGGGGTGCCGGGGTGAAGCTCGATGACCTTCTGCAAAAGTTCCTGGGCCTTTTCCGTCGGCTCCTTGATGAATTTCTCCGGTGCCCAAGTCTTGGTCTTGTGGTTGGAGTGGCTGATGCCCCACCAGACGTCGTATTTGGCATCCGGTTTGTTTTTCGGTGTCTGGGGTTTCGAGACGAAGTCCTGGAGGAAATACTCGTACTCGAACAGCTTCACCTGATAGGCAAAGATTTGCCCGGAGATCAGGTCGTAGTGTGCTCGCCAGCGCTGAGACGGCTCTTTGTCTCGGAGCTTCTCTACGTCCTTCAGATACTTGTACGCGGCGGCCAGAGTTTCCCGGTTCTTGCGGGCCTGGACATACGCCTTCTCGGCCTCCTGGCGGAGTTTTTGCGGCTCAATGTTGAAGTGCAGATCGACGGCGACGCCGTTAGTCGCCTTGATCACTTCGTAAACCGCCTTGCGAAACAGGCTGCCGTCGCGGTGCTGCAAGTATTCGCGGCGCACGTCGTATTCCGGTACGTATTCCTTCATGTCGAGCGGATCGTAACGCGTTTCGGGAACCTGAAGATCGGGCTCGGGCATCATGAAATAAATGCCGCCCGTGTCACGCGCAAGCCGGACCAGCTCATACGGCCCGAAGCCGCTCGATTGTTGATCCCAACGGCCGTGAAGCCCTTCGGTTTGGAGGCATTCCATTTCCGGCGATTCTGGCCCGCGCACGATCCGCGGCCAGTACGTGTCGCCAGTCTCGGGGTCTTTGTAAACCAAGTGAGCGTACGGGTAGCCGAAAACGGACTGGCGGCCGATCACGTAGATGGGCATCTGGATCTTTTTCGCGGCCAGCACCGCTTCCTCGACATAGGCGCCGTCGCTTTCCTTTCGCTCGCCTTCGGCCCGTTCGCCCGACTCGTCGGTCGGGATAACGAGACAAACGGTGCGACGGCCCGTCGTGAAGTAACGTGTGTATTGTTTGGCCACGTCGATCACATACTTGCACGGCCACTCTTGACCCGACGGATCGACTGGGATCTTGTCGATGGCGTCGCGAATCACGCTCACGTCGCCGGTCGGCTCCTTCGTTTGAACGTGCAGGTCCTTGCCGTAGCTAAGCACCACGGACTGAAGTGCGTCGCCTTTGGCCTGGCCGGACAGATTCAATTCCTCGTAGATCTTGTCAAATCGGTTCTTGATGTCCTGCTGGTCGTCCTTCATGC
>Ga0247727_10006286_pt1 | contig 23441 bp, 21 predicted proteins | sample WisWelCaveWW1625_FD_202498 | JGI IMG/M metagenome (GOLD analysis project Ga0247727, IMG submission 202498) | Biofilm microbial communities from Wishing Well Cave, Virginia, United States - WW16-25 | ecosystem: Environmental > Aquatic > Deep subsurface > Groundwater > Cave microbial mat | place...
CAAATAACTGACAAAAGTAGTTCGAATCCATTTAGTTCCACCACCATGGTTAGGAACCAATTTAAGAACCGATAAAGGAGCGGACCCGAAGGGAGTAGGGTACCATCATGGTCTTAAATCCGACCCATTTTCCTAGAAAAATTAATTTTTGTTTTGATTTAATAGAAAAATTTCAATAAGAAAACTCGGTTCAGCTCTAGTGGGAATATACCACCATCATGGGCTTATTTTGGACCCACGTTAGACGTAAAATAAGTTCGAATCCACAGGGAAAATCATTTGTTTTCATAATCAAGCAATTCCTTAACAAGATTCAGGCCAGGCTGTAACTTTTGATTTGTATGAAGCGATATCTTGTATCCGTTGTTGTAAAAAACAAACGTGTACTTATCATGAACACCACTAAGATAATTCATGGCTTTCGGATAAGCTACTACTGCAATATTATTTAATTCTACAAGCTGGCTTCCAGTTTTTATTGCTTCTTCATCAGCTAGAAGTTCTTTTGATTTAGTACAGTTACAGTATTCATAATATAAAAAAATTGGAAGTTGATTAGAATCTGGATGAACATACTCTGCATGGTTTGTCCGTATTCCATCATTGCTTACGGAACTTAGTTCATGCCCAGTTGAGAGTTGGTCTGGAACATAAAATCTTGCTAGTGCTTCTTTGATCTGTTTTTCTCTTGTTGCAATGAATTCATTAGCGAATTTAATTTCCTGCTCTGAAATCTTTCTTCCTATACCGATGACTCCATTTTCATCCTCAGTCCAGATCGGTGGTTCCACATACAGATAACCGTCTTTATCTGAAGAAAGAGTCACATATGGTAGTCCAAGATTTTCAGACACCAAAAAAGGATTTCCACCAATTTGTATAGCGTGGCCAGATACTGGTTCGTATGTGTTTCCGTGACATGGGTCTTCGATCCTTCTCCGTCCTTCCTCTGGCCAATATTTTATCAGACAATGCGATGAAGGGTCGATTGCACTGTATGCTCTAAACGCAGAAGCATCATTGACTGTGCCTCCAAGATAATCTGGGAGTCGGATTAACAAAAATTGCTCAAATGGATCCCTGTTATTGAAGCGGTCTGGATCTGGGTACCAGAACGAAGCCATGCTGTTTGGTTTTATTTCAGAGATTTTGATCAATCCGTCTGGATTAGATAGTTTCAAATTTGGATTATCAAAAATGTGTATTGCCTCACGCTGTGGTGGCACCCTGACAGAATATACCGAAAATACAGCTAAAATTACAAGTGCTACAACAACACAACCAATTACAACCAAAAGATTTTGTGGGATTGATTTCATTTCTTTTTGACTATCATAGTTCCTTTAAATCTTGGCCCATCCCCATGCTACAAGTTTTGTAACACTTGATGGTTTTACACAAGCAGGAGAGCCACCAATTTTTACAACCATCACACGATCTTCTGCACATCTAATGTCTCCCAGTTTAATTCCAGCTTCAAATTGCTTTAATGGCTTTAATGACCTAGACAAATAATCAACAGAGTAAAGATAACCATTACAGGTCTGATATGGGTCAAAAAATAAAGTAGGTCCGCCTCTTCCTATTGGTTCACCTGGAAGAGTAGACAATCCTATCATATCTCGAGGACTACATTCCTGAGTAGCGTTTACAGAATGCTCTAGAATGATGTACTTGTCATCTACTTTTTTGAGATAAAATAGTACCCTATCTCCTTCATTGAAAAATACTGGATAAAACCAATCTTCATTGTAGGCATCAGCACCGTAAACAGTAATCATTTTCTCAGGTTTTGGATTTTTGAAGTATTGCTCAACCCTCACATCATTTTGAACAAGTTTATCAGCTTCAATGTGCTTGGCAGAAATTACAACTCCGTCTAAAATAATATCTGCACCATCCCAAAATTCCATAGGATGTCCCATAATGAGACCATGAGCATACTGCAGTGTAAAGAAATATGCTAATGCAATAATTGATAAGATGGTTTTGTTCACAGCTGCTTTTAGTGGTGTGATGTTTTTAGAGATTGCTGATAAATTGTATCTCTAATCGGAGATGATTCGGTTACTATTTTGATGCTATTTTTGTTCTTGTGACTATCAATGAGGCAATTATGCTTGCAATCAAGACCAAAGCTGTCACGGGAAATTCTGGGATTGCGGTAGTACCAATTATTTCAATTTTTGTTTTGTCCGTAACTATTCCTGGCGAGATATACGAGTATCCTGCTTCTTTGTGGGTCTCAATGTCAGTTCTTTGTACTCCATTGACAAAGAAAGTAAATTCACCATCAAGTAGTTCGTGAGGAATGAATATCTCTGCTCTCTTGTATGAATCCGAAGTGTCAACATCCAAGACTAGCTTTTTGTTTTGTTGATCAAACTCTATGCCCAACGGAATTGCAGTCCATGCATCAACATAAACGTGAAAGTCCTTTCCTTCTGCTGTTATGGTATAGTTTTTCGTGTTATGGGGAAATTCAATACCTGTTATGTGATCTTTTCCTTCGTATTGTCCAGTCAGAAGAACTGTGTATGAGCCAGGCCTAGCTCCAACCGGTTCAAAAAATATATTGAAAAATCCATCTTTGTCTGATGTTGTTTCTTTTGTTGCCAAAGTCTCAGCCCACTCTCCTCTTTGCATATCATATCTTTTCAGCTCGGCTTTGATTGGAATGTTTGGCAAAGGTGGACCGCAGCCATTGTAGGTTGTTCTTGCTGTGATGTTGATCTGCTGATCAAGTGGAAAACCTGGCTCAAACTCGTATCTAAAAGGTGCAAAGACACCATATGCTGGAGCTCGAGGTTTGTCTGTTGGAATTATTTCTATTTGAAAATGTTGTCCGTCATTGCCAAAGCCATCGACATCACCGTTCGCCGATATTTGGAACTCATACTTCCCAGGCATTGCCGTGTCCATGATTGGGATCTCACCTCTTACTATACCTGCAGACCAATAGTCTGGTTGCAAGGAATACAGCGGTGAGACATCTGCAGATGCCCCTGCGAAGCCGGAAAGCTCTGGAACACATGATTCATGAGGTATCTCTCCTGTTGCAAAAATTCTGGCATAATGAATTGGTTTTCCAACTCCGTCAACGACTTTGGCCTCAAAGCTGATTGGCTCGCCTTGTTTTACTACTGGATTTAATATTTTGACGTCAGAAATTATTATCTTGCTGGCATCTTTTTTTGTAAAAAACATTGTTGTCCTGTCGTCTGCAGGCGTATCTACAAAGACTAGATATCTATACCTGTCAGAGTCTTTTTGTGGAAGTTTGTATTCAAAGCTGACCTTGCCGTCTTGTGCTACCTTTTGTTCCTCGAAAACTACATTTGCATAATCTGGTCCGTAAGTAACATCAGAGATTTTAACAGAAATGGTTTCACTTGAATGTGCAAATTGGTCACTTCCCTGTACAGTTATTAGTACAGTATCACCTGGTTGGTATTCAGTTTTGTCAAGTGTCCAGCTAAAGCAACATGGATACCAAGCCCCACCAAAGGCAGAACCAATTGGAATGATTAAAAGAATCGCAATTAAAAAGAGAAATTTCATACAGCTTGTCTTATGTTGGTTCTTTTAGAGATTGCTGATAAATCATCGTTATGGGTCCGGTAAGACCAAGCTACTATCTTGGCCATATTTTTAACCCATGAAAAATTTCAATGGACCCGAAGGGAGTAGGGTACCATCATGGTCGTAAATCCGACCCACTTTTGTAGAAAAATTAATTTTTGTTTTGATTTAATAGAAAAATTTCAATAAGAAAACTCGGTTCAGGTCTAGTGGGACCAAGATACCATTATGGGCTTATTTTTTCTTACAGTATGAAACTAATTCGTTAAGAAAGAATGACCAGCCCTTATTGTGTTCTTCGACACTTGCCGGACCTTCTTCTTTACCTGTGAATCCTGAATGAGTTAACGTCACTCTGGTTTTGTTGTTGCTTAATTGTTCTAATTCCCATGTTACAACCGTTTCAGGAAAGTCAGGAATATCCTTAAATTGCCAGGTATATGCGAGTTTTTTATTCTCTACAAACTCTAGAACTCTTCCTTCATTATGAAAATCTCTATCCATTTTCATCCTAGGATTATCTGAATCCTTGTAAAACGAGATCTTGAATTTACCACCAACTTTGGGTTCTAGTATTGCAGCATCAGGAAACCAGTTGGTCAATTCTTTTGGATCAGAAATAGCCTTAAAGACAATCTCGTGAGGTGCATCAATCTCAATTGTTTTTCTGATTTCACGTTCATTCATTGTTTCTTTTTTCTCCTTTCCTTGTTTTCAACAAACTCTTTGAGCGAATCTAGTTTATAACCCCACATATTTTCAAAAAATTTCATCAGTTCCAAGGCTTGCTTTTGGCGTATAGAATAGAAAATGTTTTTTCCTTGTCTCTGTTCTATTATCAAATCTGCCTCTTTTAGCACGCGTAGGTGAGTGGAAAGAGCTGGCAATGTAAAGTCAAAATGTCTCGCAATCTCACTTGGCGTCATGTCTTTATTTCTTAAAAGTAACAGTATCTGTCTTCTACTATCATCAGATATTGCCTTCCAAGGAGAGCCCATAACATTTAATAATTAAACAACTATTTAATTGTTTAATGATAAGGTGTTCTAGTTGTTCAAAAGTAAATTGGAGACGGCTGGCTATTGCAATTCCTGTTGTTGCCTTTACAAACATGTTTGTTCTTTTTGCATTATTTATGAACCCAGTATCACATGAGATAATTTACAGCCAAAAATTAGATCAAAGTCCAAAATTAGTTGCAGTGTGGACTAGCTTACAACCAGTCCCAAGTTTATCATCGCTAGCACCTGCTCTAATCATCACACCTTCAATCTTTAGCTTCTTTTTTGCAGTCTTGTATGATTCCATACCAGGCCATACAAAATGGAAGAAGGGATTAGCTTATGCAATCATACTATGGGGAACAATTTCCGTCTTTTTTGAGTTGTTTACACCGTTTGGCTTGTTTGGTGAGCCTTTACACTTGCTTGCATACGAGTTATCATTGTGGTTTATTGGACTGCTAATAGTAAGTCTAGTTTTAAGTTTTATCTACAAACCAAAAGAGACCATAGTTGGACAATAATTACAATATTCTAAAAACCAAAGTAGAACAGTTAGACAGTGTTACCACAAGACCGATGTTCGGATATCAGTGTTTTTCAGTTTCAGGTAAATTCTTTGTTGGTTTTAGTAACAAAAGTAAATATCAAGTGATAGTCAGATTACCAAAGGATCAACAAGAATATGCAATCAAAACTAAAACAATCAAGCCTTTTTCACATGGTTCCAAAATGGGTTGGATTGAAATCAATACCAAATTGACATCATCCACCAGTGCATTTAACTGGATCAGAAAGGGCTATGATTTTGCATCACAGTTATCAAAAAAGTAATTCTTCAAAAACTCGCGTAGATTCTCAACTTGAATTTATTTCATATGTTTGAATCTTAGAAGGCTCGGATTCTCAAAGGTCGGAGTCCTGTAGGAGTAGGGTACCATCATGGTCGTATTTTGGACCCATTTCAGTAGAAATATTAATTTTTGTTTTGGTTTAATCAAAGAATTAGAATTTCTGAAACCGTAATAGAAACACCCTCTTCTTTTTGTGGTTCACCATTTATAACACGTTCAACATACAAATGCCTAAAATTTGAGTCATTAAATTGATTGTATTTCTCTATTGTTGATAAATCATCATTTTCACCACAAAATAGACCTGCAGCAATACCATCAAGAATAGGTTTGATAAAATTATCAAGATCTATCTGCCCATCTCCATGGTTCATTGCATTGAACCTCATTCCAAGAGACACTATGTAGTGATTTTTTGGATCATGTGCTTGTTTGCCACGTTTTGATTTTATTTCCATAGCAATTTGTCGTTTCCATCTCTGAAGTTTCTCCCTTCCACCCTCCGTGGTTGGCGATACATTAGCTATTGTTCCACATATGATTGTGTTAATGACTGTTTTACTGTTTGAAAATTCTAGCCAGTTGAGTGACCAATCAGACACCTGTTTAGTTCTAAGATGCATCTTCGGAGGTTTGTCTTTTTTAAAGAATTTGAGCATCTCATTAAAACTCAATTTCGCGATACTCCAGACCATCTTGGACTAATAGTAGCTTTAGATTTTCTGGAATTTTAGGCGATACAAGAATGAATCTAGAGTCAGTTCGTCCAGTTTTTTGTTCGTAGTCATTTTTGTAGCCCTGAATCTGTCTTTTTACAGTAGTTGCAGACACCGGATATTTCAATTCTAAGCCTACGGACCTGCCAGATGAATCCCTACATATGAAATCTATTTTGCCTGTAGCCAGTTCATACTGTTCTTGTTCTAAAAGTAGTCCTTCCTCAATCAAGTTCAAGTTATCCCGAATGAATTTCTGATACTCATTTTCTTTCTTAATACTTCCTTCCAGTCTTTTTTGTAACCAATCAGGATTATCCGTGTAGCTATAAATCCATTCAAAGTCCGGAACAAGGTAATAGGCATTTACTTTTTTAGATTCTGCAATTCTTAGTTCTGCCAGCTTTTTTAGAAATTTGTCACAAGAAGATAGTGGAATTCCTTCTGAGACTAGTTGTTCTTCTTCCGCTTCAGGTGCCAATCCTCCCTTGAGTAATTTAATTAGTTTACACTGCCAATTAAGTGTCTTAATCTGTGATGATTCAAAGATTGATGATAAAACTTCCATGCGTTCAGCAATCTCGTCTGCACCTAACATTTTTTCTATTCGTTGTCTGAGATTTTCAAACTCTTCCCTACTTACGCTATTTTGTGTGATGTGGGTATTTGCAAATTCTACTACTTGTTCTGTTGCTGTTGTTATCATCTGATCTTTTGTCTTGTTAAGATCTTCCGCAGTACCTAATCTGAATTTGTTTATTTCGTCATTAATATTTGTCTGAAGTATTGTAAAATCATCATAAATTTTCTTGACGTTTTCTTGTAAAAGTACAACTTCAGCTGTGTGTGGTAGTTCTATCTTTAGTTTGTTTAAATCTAAAGAAACACCTTGTAGATCTGTTTGGATTCTAGAAACGTCGTATTGTATCTTTGGATCTATTGTTAGTGTTGCAAGTTTTTCTTTGATTGAACTGATGCTTTTTCTTTGAATAACGAAAAATATAATGCAAATAAGTATAGCAACTATGATGGCTGATGCAAGACTTACGCCTTCAGATTGCAGAAATAGGTTGCTAAGCAATCAACAGAAGATCTTACAATCTGATAGATATCTCTTCTTGTTTTTTGGATGCATCATATTTGCAAATTTTTAACTCTAACATTATATTCTTCAAAAATATTGATTAATTGTTGCAAATGTTGAAGTTGAGAAGATTGGAAGAAACAGGGGTTACAGAGGCCATAAAATAATGCAACCTTCCCAAGAACAAGATGAAATAATTCATTCTGATAAGAATACCATAGTCATTTCTAACCCTGGAACTGGAAAAACAACTACGCTTTCATTGAAGGTGATGAGGCTTCTTGAAAATGGCGTGAAACCAGAAAACATCCTGTGCATAACATTTACAGAAAAAGCGAAGAAGGAAATGTTTGAGAAGATTTTTCAGATGGCCAAAGGCAAATTCTCCGACTCAGACATAATGAAATTAAACATCCATACATTCCATAGCTTCGCATACAATTATCTGATGGACTCAGGAATAGTGACTGGTGACATAGTAGGGAACAATGTCATGAGGTTCTCTATACTAAGGAGCTTTGAAAAAAACAACGCATTCACTTACTCTAAAGATTACATAATATCCACCATGGTGCCAAAAACTGAAAACGCCATGAGGTACATCAAGAGCTTTGGTATCACTCCTGACAAGATAAATATCGAAAATGCAAACTCCTTGATAGAAAGAATGTATGATGAAGATAAAACATCCTACACGCTGGACGAGGTGAAGGCATTCTTAAAGTATTTCATTGATGCTTACAAAAATTATGAGAGCTCGAAGCAGGGTGCCATAGATTATTCTGACATGCTGCTGATGTTCGTAGACAAGTTCAAAGGAAAAAAATTCGATTATGTTCTTGTTGACGAGATGCAGGACATGAATAATTTAGAAGCCAATATAGCCCAAATGGTAGGAAATAACATATTTCTTGTCGGTGATGCAAAACAGGCGATATTCGGGTTTCAGGGAGGTTCCATAAAAAACTTCCAAAAATTCAAGGAAATATGCGAGCCAAAGCTTCTTTCCCTAAACAGAAGAAGCTGCCAGCAGATACTTGATTATTCCAAGAATCATTTTCTTGGCAGAACTCAAAATAAAGAATTATTTGCACAGGAGCTTGAATGTTTTAAATCGTTAGGCACAGGCGAAATGCCCAAAATAGTGTCTACCAACGCTTATCTTTCTAGGATCTTGAACATCATAGAGGATAACTCGGAAAAGACAACAGGGATAATAACTAGGACAAACAGGCAAATTATCGAAATCTCCCAATATCTTGACATCAACAATATAAAATATTCTTCGACATCCTCGCAGGCAACCGCGGAACAGGCCAAGAACGAAGTACTAGGTTTTCTCAGGGGCTTAATCTCTGACAGGATGGAGGATAAGGTATCTGCTACATTTACGGTATTTTCCCCTTACACTCTGAAAGAGGCGTTTGAGCTATCGGAGATGTATAACAATGGAGAAGAGGAGAAACTGAGGAAAATAGAATCGTGGGGAATTTCGATGAAAAAGACAGATGTTGATGCAGTGTTTAGTCACGTGATATTTCCACTATGTGTTTCCAAAGGGGCCGAGTGGTTTTCCACCGCCATAGCCGTGAAGCAGCAGATCGACCAGTATTTGGCTCTTGGCACGCCCACAAGAGATGGGCTGTTCGACTTCATATCAATAGCCGAAGAATCTTACATTGAGAGAGATGCAGGATCTAAAATCACACTGACAACTGTACACAAGGCAAAGGGCAGAGATTTTGATATCGTGATCTATATTCCCTCTTCCTCGACAGAACGGACAAGTTTTGTTGATATCGTTGTAGAAGCTGTGTTGGAATCCAATGGAGTTGACATCAAAGAAGAGCTGGAAGAAGAGTCATTGAGGGTAGATTTTGTAGCATTCACCAGGGCAAAGGAGAAATTGATAATCATTGCAGACGACAAAAACGCAAGAAAATATCACATAGAGAATTTGTCTGAAATTGAAATTGACGACAAAGAGGACGAGATCGTTGCAACCAGACTTAATAACAGACTATCGGAAGCGTTTTCCTTATTTGTAGCAGGGAGGTTCAAAGACTCTGAAAAATTACTCAAGGCGGAGGATGGATGGTTGGAAGAATTTATTTTGAGTTATTTCAAAAACACTGATCACTTTTCTTATTCCAGCATCAAGACAGATCCGTATGAATTTCTTGTTAAAAATATCATAGCAATGCCAGCATTTTATGCGGCAGCGGATTTTGGATCTATGGTGCATGCAGCGCTGGCAAATATTTCCAAAGACAAAGCAAAGATAGATGATTTTGAAGGTGATGTAAGAAGGGCTGTAGAAAATGGTATGAAAGCAATTGATCAATTAACAAGGGAATATCCTGGGTTAAAGCTTGTTGCGGCAGAAAAAAGACGGGAGTTGCCTGTCAGCTCGATGGTTGAATATGATGACAAGAGCATCATGTTTACAGGTTTCATTGATGCTATTTTTCAGCATGACGGTGGTTACATAATTGTTGACTACAAAACTGATAAAAATCCAAACTATGCTTCAGACCACAAAAAACAGTTAGCCGTTTATAGGAAAATGCATTCGATATTAGAGAAAATCCCAGAGGACAAAATTAAGATATTTGTAGTGTTTGTGGCGTTAAGAGGTGGGATAAATACCGGTAAATTTGATTGGACCATAGAGAAGGAAAATAGGAATGCCTTTCCTACGTTTGAGAAGCATCTAAGAAGAGTTCTTGCATGGAAACAGAATCCGAAAAAGTTCATTCAAGACCTGTTGGATAATCCCAAAGATGATTTACTATACCAGAGTGTCATGGAGAAACTCGTACAATAGGACAATTATAAATAAAGAATTTGAAGCTACCCCAAGCTTTCAAGTTTGTAGAAACTGTGTTTTAGGATATCTGTGATCAGAAAGAAACTGAGGAATGATAGTGATAGAATCTAAGCTAGGACTAAAGATTTTGCACTGGAATTAATTACATAGGCACTACACGAAGCATCAAACAGTAAAAATATCAGCCAGCGTATTGGCCTTGTCTATCAAAGTTTTGATAGTGTATCTTGGTGCCTGAGGAACCAAATGTAATTCGTTTTTAGTCAGTTTTATAGGCTTGATTTTGGATGGTTCCCCATCAAGAATTATTTCATATTTTCCTGTGTTTTTGTATGGTTTTATTTCCCTCACTTTTCCTATGTAACGTATAGCAGCAACAGGACTTTTTTCATACATTGCTAGATATTTGATTTTTGGAATTCTTTTTGGATTGATTCTAACTGCAAACCATCTACGTTCATTAAGAAAAACTGCATTGAATCCTTCTTCCCTAGCTGGACAAACCAGTGTATCTATCTCAGGCAGTTTTCTCATTTGAGTCTTATCCTCTTTTGTTGTTCTTGCTATCGGAATCTCTTCCTCGTCAGAAGCTACTTCTATTTGGAATATTATTTCATTGTTGTATTGGTATTTCTTTAAAACAATTATTTCTGGTGCATATGGACCAACTATTCTTTCTAGCTCATCAGTCTTCCCATCTATCACAATAATATAACTAAAATCCTGGTCCAGAACTACTGCATCTAATAAGTCTGATACATTCTTGTATGGTGTCTTTTCCATGAGCTGTTCTAATGCCCTGGCAACGGGTTGGTTCGCTTTTAGATATTCCATAAGAAATTTTTTTACAGGGTATTTGGACGATTCTGTGAGTGCACTACTATATTTCAAAAAATGTTTACCTATGTGATCAACGGGATCATGAACAAACAATTCGTTTTCAATTATAGACATGGTTGGTTGATCATTTAATCTCAAAAGATAGCCATCAGGAATTGTTAACAAGTCTCCTTTCTTATTTCGTATCCCTTTCTTAAGATCAAAATATACTGTGTTATTGCCAAAAATTCTGCCATAATTTTCAACAACTACCTTTTCTAACTCTGCTTCATCTTCGAATGAAACTGAATGAAATTCTTTTTCGCCTATTAGGATTTTAGCCAATAAATAAGGAAGAACCAAACCGTATAAAAGAATCGTGTCATACCTACAGTATACGCCACTAGTTCAGTAAATATTGTTAAAATCGACTGAAATACGGACTATTCGATTAGACTTAATTCGTAATTTCCATTTTTTTTAGTTATGATAATTTCTTCTCCATCAGAAAATCTGTATTCCTGATATAGTTGACTAATTATTACACAATCTCTGTTATTCACCCTGAGCTCGTATGTTTGCTCTTTAAATTTTAGCTTGAACACTTCGAATTTTTCAGGGAAGAAGTTTCTCTCATGCTTTCGAATTTGTAGATATCTGTATTTTGCTTCAGGTAAAGTAAGTATTTTTCTTAACTCCATTTTCAACCTTCGCTATCATATGCACACAAGAATAGTTTTATGCTTTCAAAATACCAACTTCAGTAAGATGCTTCGAAGGGGGTTAGTTTAAGTGTCCTTTAAGCCACTTTCTAAAGGCGAAGCGTTAGAGAAGGTAAAGTTACTTGTCCAAAATTTTAAGGATAACGAAAATGAATACATGAGAAGTGGATCTGCGTATAATGAAACTGAAGCTAGGAGGGACTTCATAGATCCATTTTTTGAGGCATTTGGCTGGGACGTGTCCAACAAGAGCGGCTTACCACAACATATCCGGGAAGTAGTTCATGAAGCAAGCGTAGAGGTTGAGGATCAAAACAAAAAACCAGATTATGCTTTCAGAGCTGCAGGAATTCGCAAGTATTTCGTTGAAGCGAAAAAACCCTCTGTAAAAATTGAATCCGATTCCAAATCTGCTTTCCAACTGAAAAGATATGGATGGAGTGCTAAAATGCCAATCTCAGTTCTTACCAACTTCAATTATCTGATAATCTATGACTGTAAACCTATACCAAACGAGAATGACGATTACAGGATTGGAAGATTAAAACTATATCATTACGTTGAATATGTAGATAAATTCGACAAAATTTACGAGACATTTTCAAGAGAGACTGTTTTTTCTGGAAAATTTGATGAAACGTACAAACTAGCTGAAGTCAAAGGAGTGATGCCGGTAGATTCATTCTTCCTTTCGCAAATAGAGTGTTGGCGTGAAAGATTAGCGAAGGAAATATTTAGTAAGAATCTAAAAATCACTCAAACAGAACTCAACTATGTTATTCAAACATTTCTAAACAGATTAGTTTTCCTTCGAATATGCGAAGATAGAAATCTAGAAAAGTATGAGACGTTACTTAATATCAAATCAAAAACAATTTACAAAGATCTTCTTAAGCTATTCAAGGAAGCGGATGCAAAATATAACTCCGGCTTATTCAACTTTACAAAAGATGTCCTATCTGATAAAATCGATTTAGGGAATGAAGTAGTAAGAAAAATAATTTCGGAATTATATTATCCAAAAAGTCCCTATGTTTTTTCAGTTATTGAATCAAATCTTTTGGGTGATATCTATGAAATATTTCTAAGTAAGGAAATAATAATCAAAAGTAAAAAATCTGTAGAAATATTAGAGAAGCCAGAAATTGCAAATGAAAAGGGTGTCGTAACTACACCAAAATTTATTATTGATGCAATCATTTCAAAATCAATTCAAAAATTAGTTGATGATAAAACTCCTAAAGAAATATCCTTAATGCATTTTGCAGATATTTGTTGTGGATCAGGATCGTTCCTAATTGCCGTTTATCAATATCTTATAGACTATCATACAGATTGGTATCTCAAGGACGGTATAGGAAAACACCTAGACAAAGTCTATGAAGGTACAGGTAATTCGTGGTTCTTGACCTTAGAAGAAAAAAGAAAGATATTGTTGAATAACATTTTTGGAGTAGATATAGACGAAAACGCTGTAGAAGTTGCAAAATTCAGTCTTTTAATCAAGCTTCTAGAGGGTGAAACCAATGAATCTATAAAATCACTTTACGCAAGATTTCGCGAACGTGCCTTACCAGACCTAGATGAGAATATGCAGTATGGAAATTCACTTATCGACAAAAATATTTTCAAATTCAAAAACGCGTCTGAAATGAAATCATTTGAATTACAATCTTTGCGAGTTTTCAACTGGGCCGAAAGTTTCCAAAAAATAATTGCTACTGGAGGATTTGATGCCATAGTTGGAAATCCCCCCTATACAAGAATCCAGACCATGAAAAAAATCACACCGTTAGAATTGCAATATTTTCAAAGTAAACATAGTAAATACACTTGTGCACAGAATGATAATTTTGATAAATATTTTGTTTTTATTGAAAGAGCATTGCAACTCTTACAAAAAGGTGGTATGTTAGGATATATTGTGCCTCACAAATTTACAAAAATAAAATCTGGTGAAAGCTTAAGGAAACTTATTACAGATGATTCATATCTTGATGAAATAATACATTTTGGAAAAGAACAAGTTTTTGGAAGTAAAACAACAACATACACGTGCTTACTGATTCTTAGCAAGAAGAAAAATCAGAACTTTGTCGTAGAACTTATCACAGGCATTAACTCTTGGAAACTTGGAAACAAAGGCCTTGTTGATACCATGAAAGATTCTGAGATATCAAAGGAACCTTGGGTCTTTATAATTGGTCCTTTGAAACAATTACATCAAAGACTGAAGAAAATAACTCTAACTCTCAAGGACGTAGGAGAGATTTACGTGGGCCTTCAAACTAGCATGGACGAAGTATACATAATAAAACCAGAAAAAATGAGCGGAAATACTGTAAGGTTTACCGACGTGTATGGAAAAAAACGGGCAATTGAAAAGGGGATACTAAAGCCATGCATTTACGACCTCACATTGAAACCATTCTTAAAACCAGTTTCTAACGCGCTAATAATATTTCCCTATCATAAAGTCAAAAGGAGTCTAGTCGTCTATTCTGCAGGTGAGATGAAAACAAGATTTCCAAAAACACTTGATTATCTTACCAATTTCAAGAAGAAGCTGAAGAAAAGAGACATTCAACCAAATGCTGGCAATGAATGGTACAGATATGGAAGATCACAAAGTCTGACAAAGTTCAGTGGCAGAAAGAAGTTGATAGTAAAGGTTCTTTCACTCGAACCTTGTTTCGCACACGATGATTCGGATCTTATGTTCACAGGTGGTGGAAATGGTCCATATTACGGTGTGTCATTAAAGGACAGTTCAAACTTTTCTATTCATTATCTCCAGGCTCTACTAAACAATCCAATTACCTATCTCTTTGTAAAGTCATCTAGCAGTATCTTTAGAGGTGGCTACTTTTCATATGGTAAGCAATTCATCCAAGATCTTCCAATCATAGTTCTTGATGTAAATGACAAGAAGCAAGAAAAAATTCATGACAAAATTGTGAATCTGGTTAAGAAATTGGTATCACTTAACACAAAACTCGAAACAAGTAAGGTACCTTCCAAAAGAACAGATCTGGTGAGGCAGATAGAAGCCTTTAAAGACGAACTGACTTCAATGGTATATCAATTGTATAAAGTATCAGAAGAAGAAAGAAAGTATCTGGTCACTTTAGAATCTGGGGAATAAAAATGTCAAATACTCCCACACAACAAAAACTGCGAGGTGGATACTACACACCAGCACAGATTGCTGATTTTCTTACTTCATGGGCCATCCAGTCAAAGGATAACAACGTTCTCGAGCCTAGCTGTGGCAATGGTATTTTCTTAGAATCTGCGTATCTAAGATTGCGAGATCTAGGCGCATATAGCAAAAAGGCTTTATCAAACATACATGCCGTAGAGCTCGACAAGGGAGAATATCATAAGGCAAAAGACAGGATGAAATCACTTGTAAACGTGGATATTGAAAACCTGAGAATTGAAAACGATGACTTTTTCTCTTTTTTCCAGAAAAGCTTACGAACCGAGAAATTTGACTCAATAATTGGGAATCCGCCGTTTATTAGATACCAGCATTTTGATGAAGAGGTAAGAGATAGAGCATTAGAAATATTAGATGATGCAGGACTCGAAGCATCAAAACTTACAAACATTTGGATGCCATTCTTAGTTGCCTCATCTTTGCTACTCACCAAGTACGGCAGACTTGCCATGATAATTCCGGCAGAATTACTTCAAGTAAAATATGCTGCCAAATTGAGATTGTTTCTTAGCGAGTTTTACAGCTCAATAATTATCATCACTTTCAAAAAACTTGTTTTTCCTGACATTCAACAAGAGATACTACTTTTTCTGGGAGAAAAAATCAATAGCACTCATGGAATTAACATAATAGAATTAGATAATGTATCGCAATTAGAAAGATGTTTATACCAACTAGATAAAAGGACAGAACTTAAACCAATAAATCATACTACCGACAAATGGATTCAGTATTTCTTAACAAATGAAGAAATCCTTCTAATCAGAAAACTGAGAAACGATAACAAATTAATTACTTTTGGAAACCTCGCGGATGTCGATGTCGGTGTTGTTACCGGTAGAAATGAATTTTTTGTTATTAATGAAGAAATAGTTGAAAAATATTCTCTAGCATCAAGTGTGATTCCAATTGTTTCAAGAACGGCTCAAATACAAGGGGTGGTATTCAAAAAGGCTGATTGGGAAAGAAATAGAAAGGAAGGCCATAACTGTCACTTGTTCTATCCTTCTGTTAAAAAATTTGAGTCCTTGAGCAAAAACACACAATTGTATGTCAAAGAGGGAGAACAAAGAGAATTTCATACTGGGTACAAATGCCGAATAAGAGAACCATGGTATATTGTTCCAACTATATGGTCCCCAGATGCATTCCTTTATAGACAAATAAATGGGAACCCAAGATTAGTTCTCAATGAGACAGATTCTACCATCACAGATACCATCCATAGAGTAAGATTTAAGGACAAAACTGACGGAAAATCATTGGTCGTATGTTTCCAAAACTCCTTGACTTTCGCTTTCGCTGAAATATTAGGAAGAAGTTATGGAGGCGGTGTGTTAGAATTGGAACCAAATGAGGCGGAAGAATTACCGATTCCTTATTTTGAATTTGATAAAGGAATTCTACGCAAGATAGATGATTTGGTAAGAAAAAAAGAACCTATTGAAAAAGTTCTCAATATTACAGATAAATTGTTATTGAAAAACCGTCTTAATCTATCAAATGAAGAAATACGGATGTTACGCAACATTTGGAAAAAACTCTCCTTAAGAAGAATGAACAGGAAATTCTAATCTGGACCTTTTGGTATTGTATATGATGTCTTCCACTTGGAATTCATGTAGAAAATGAATCCCATACCACACTGACATTTGTACGAACTTGCCTCGACATTTTTTGTATACTTCCATTTTTTTAATGGATTTTGAAGTTGCTTAGATTTACAAAATGGACAGATTGGTTCACTCAATAACTCTGCATATTATTTCTCATTATTTAAGCATCAATGACAGCATCTAGTTTCTCAAAAACAGTTTCTGGCGTTTCAATTTCTAACCTAAGACTTCCACTTTCATTTTTGATCCAATATGAATCTCCACCATAGTCTTCTAGTATATCTAAGATAGTGCAGATCTGATCCTCTTTTTGGCCCTCGTGAACTATTCTGATCCTATCTCCAATTCGGAATTTTCCCATTTTTCATACATACATAATACAGAATAAGGCTATGCGGTTATGATCAAATTACCTATTGCCTTGAAAATCGAATTATTCTAGTTCTGGGTCTGGTAAGACCAAGACCGTTTTTGGTTTGATTTTGAATGCAGAATGTGATGTAATGAGATCTCATGTGAAGCAATCTTTTTTTAGGGATTTCTTAAATCAGAGGCAAATTGGAAAAGTTAGATTTTAAGGAAATGTTCCATAACAGGCAAAAAGCATAATTCTGTTCTGTAGTGTGATTTGTCAATACATTATATCCATACGGTTAAGTGATAACACCACTTTACACATTTATGCCCAGATGGAGAAAAGACGCTACAGAATTTGTGGTTAGTGTGCATTACAATGATGAAAAAGGAACACAAGTTAGAATTCCGAAACCATTGCTAGAAAAAATGGGCAAGTCTAGTAAAATAAAATTTGTAATAGAGGGAAAAGATATAAAACTTATTCCTACTAGAAAATAATTCAATCAGTAGGTTTTGTTTGTATTTATCTAATGAAAAAAGGAATCAGAAGGTTGACTACAAATCCAGATACATGCTGTAATGTGACAGAAAATGTTACATTTGCAGAAGAAGGAAGAAAATATGAATTAGACTCATAGTCTTTATTGATTTAAACTCTTATGGATTCTATAGTAATTTCTGACCTGACTCAGAATTTTTTCTCTATTTTTTTGATAGTAGATTTTGTGTTTTTCTGCTATTTGCTTCTTATTTTTCCTATACCATTTACGATATAATGTTTTTATTTTTTCAAGATTATTTTGCCGATATAATTTTCTTTGTTCTCTAACTCTTGCAGCATTGATTTGTTTGTATAGTTTTCTTTGTTCAAGAGTTTTTTCCTTATTTAATTTGAAATAATTATGAAAATATTGTTTTCTTCTACTCTTATTTTTCTGATAATATTCTTTATTGTGTATTTTTCTATTCTCTGAAATCTTATATGGCATAATACAACATACTACCAACTGTTGTTATATTTTTTTTGTAATATCATCGAATAAAAAAGCAATTTTTATACGTAATTTAGAACTATAAATTGCGTGGAAAGAGTGGAATCCATTGTTGGGTTGCTTGATGAAGTATTGGCAGAGCATTATTAGGTGCTCTTTCGGAAAATATAACGAGAGATTGACCATTTCTATGACCATATTGATGTTCTGTCCGATTGTGTAATTTTCCACAGTATTTTTTTAATACTTCTTTTTCTGGTTGTGTAAATATGGTATTATTTGTATTAAAAGATCTATCACTTTCGTGCAATGTCCTTGCTGCTATTACTTCAAATCTACATAATGTTTCTTCCTCTATTCGTTTAATTGCATCTTCATAGGCAACATAAACCGCTACATAATACTCATGTTCGTCATTTTCATATGCTTGTAGATTTCCCCAAGTTCTGATTACTGTGTCACCTGATCCAATAAAGTCATCAAGAAAAACGATTTGTTTAGGATGACTGTCTTGTAGTAATTGTGTGAATTGTGATACCCCTATGAATTTTCTATTAAATTCTTGACGCTGTGCTGGAGTTAAACTTAGAGTTTGCCTTAATTTTCTTTGAACAGATTCTGTACTGGTTCCATAAGATGGTTTGATTGGATAAAACAATACATCATTTAGTTGGTTGTTTGTTACTGCTTTAATTTCATTTCCCAGAGAGCGAGCAAGATTGGTAATCCGAGGACCGTCATAATAGTCAATATTCTCAAGTAGTTTTAGTGCAGTAGCCATGTCTTGAGGTTCGAATTGAGAAATAAAATGCTCGATATTAGATTTAGTTATTCCAGAGGAATAATTACCAAATCGTTGTGCAAGTGTGTCGAGTTTGGGAGAATTTGTTATAAAAAAATTGGTTGGATTTATTCCCAAAATATAACACTTTATTTATTTTTGATCATGTGAGTTATTCGTTCAACAAGATTTTTGAGAACTTCGTTAAAGATATTTTTATCTTTAACTTCCTCATAATTAATTCTGCTTAAGAGATTATCAAGTTCCTGTGCTACTTTGACAATTTCTTTCTCGGTATAAATTGAATATGATGTTCTATCGTATACAGTATTCATTGTCATTGCTTTTTTTACAATTTTGCCAGTCTTGTCACTGACAGGTTTTGATCTGAGGTATTGTTTCACATTTTGAACAATTCGCTTCTTTTCTATTCCTTTCTTTTCTGAACTAAGTACTCTTCTAAAAAGTCTAAATTCCTGAACAAAATCAGAAATTGTTCCTTCTTGTTTTTTCTTTAGCATTATTTCAACCAGTTTTGGTTTCGGAAAATCTTTTTTGATTTCAGGATATTTGTCTAATTTATCGAAAACTAAGTCCAATTCGGAAAAAAAATCACCTCCTATTCTTTTTTCTGCATCAGGGTTTAACGCAATATCGAAATATTTTTTGTACTTTAATGCTCTTCTACATTGAGCAACTCTTGTGACAGTCATTGATGTTAGCTTTGCAAGTTCTTTATTGCTTGTTTCTTTTCCTTCTTTTTCAAGTAAATCGATAAGTGTTTCTAATGCTAATGCAGTTGGTACAAACTCCCAATCCTTCCTAACGTTATGAATATTGAACATTAATAGTATATTTTCTGTCTTATTAGGAGGCGCTATTTCGTTAACAGGTACCTCTGGCAAATCCAGCATTTTGGCACATCGTAATCTTCTATCTCCATCCAGCAGAACAAATTTTTCATTATCAGATTTTTTCCTATAAACAGTTAATGGTACCAAGACGCCTCTTTCTTTGATTGATTTTTTCAGTGCCTCTAAATCCGCTTCATCAAAAAGCCTTCTTGGATTATGTGGATTAACCTCTATTTTCTTTGGTTCTATGCGTAATACCTGTTGCTCTGAAGAGTCACTCATATCCTATGGTCTGTTATCTTAGATTTATAGAATTATTCTCGATTAACCTCTATAATTAACCATATTGAAACCAATTAAATCATATCATATAGGAAAATTGGATATTCAGGAGAGAGCGTCTACCGAATTTTAGGCCAGTCGATACATGTAGTATTTTTGTTTATTCTAAATATCATTAAAAATGGTAACAGAAACATTTTATTCATGCATAATATTTTTTGTTTGATAAGGAGTTATAAGGTACATGAAACTTGATTACATCTTTAACGGAGACACATTGGAATTTCTAAATACACTGCCAGATGATTGTGTCGATCTAGTAGTTAGCTCACCACCTTATAATATTGGAAGAGGAAAGGAAAAAAGAACAAAACTACAAGATTACTTAGATTTTCAAGAAAAAGTTCTTACTGAGTGTCATCGTGTTTTGAAGGAAACAGGATCTATTTTTTGGGAAGTTGGTTCCTATACTGAAAAAGGCAATCATTATCCACTAGATATCGTAAGTTTTCCAATTTTTACTAAGCTTGGCATGTTTCCAAAGAACAGAATCATCTGGCCTAGAGCACATGGGCTACAAGCAACCAAAAGATTCACTGATCGTCATGAAGCAATTCTTTGGTTTACAAAAAGTGATGAAAATTATAAATTCTTTCTAGATAATGTTAGGGTACCACAGCTATACCCAAACAAGAAGGAGTGGGAAGGCCCCAACAAAGGAAAGCTAACATGCAACCCAAATGGAAAGAACCCAGGAGATGTTTGGTTATTTGAGAATGTAAAGCACAATCATCAAGAACAATCAATCCACCCAGCACAATTCCCTGAAACACTAGTAAAAAGAATAGTATTAGCTACTACGAAGAGGGAGGATGTTGTTATGGACCCCTACATGGGTTCTGGAACCGTCGCTCGAGTTGCAAAAGATTTGGATAGACACTTTTTAGGTGCCGAAATAGACAAAGAGTACTGGTCTGTGGCAATGAGACGTATATCAGGCAAACCTGATGAGAAAGGTAGTTTTGTGAATTTGAAACAACTGCGGAAATATTTTGAAAAGCATCCTCAAGAAAAAATTACGAAATATAGTTTTGATGTACAGACAAGTAAAATTCCATCTACAAATGGAACAACAGATCTAGAAAGAACCCTTATGGATAAAGAAGAATTATGGAATGCGTTAGCAGTAATATTCAAAAGTAGACTAAAAATGAATGGCAGTTAGCTTCACTGCTTTGTTATAATTCCTAAACCACTTTCTTTCAATTCTATCTTGCAAGAAATTTGTGTACTCTGAACAACATTTCTTGAGTATCTTGTACTTGAGTATTTAGACCAAGTGGCAATGTTATTTCCAAGTTTTGAAAACAGCCCAACCAATCTCAATGGAATGCTGAAAATATTCTTCTGGGACAAAAAATCCATCTGATTTTTTGCCTGTTCATAATATAATGAACTGTTAGCGGAAGGAAACATTTTAGATTTTGTAATTATAATTAGTAACTTGATAGGCATTTTTTCGATTAATTCTACAGATGATTTGAAAAACAATTCAGAGCGTATCAAATTGTTGATTAGGAAAGGATAATTGGAAAATTGTACTTCAAGAATCACATTTCTTTTTCCGAAATCAACATCTGTTCCTAATGGATTATATCTCTGAGGAATACGAATTTTATTTGACCAATGCTCACTTTCTAATTCATTTTGAAGATATTCGTTAGTTGCGACAGGATCAAAATTGAGTCTTCCCTTGATTCCTTTTTGATCAGAGCTTTTCAGAAATAATGGTATGGCGTTGAGTGTTTCTGTGATTTCCGCCCATTCTAGAGAAAATGTGTTTGAGATAATTGTATTAGCGTTGTTATAGTCAGTATATTGTATTTCCATTCTACATAATTCTGATTTTTGTATGTAATGATTAATGTCAATCTATGTTGAGTAAAAATCTCATCTAGCGTGTATCAAAACATTTTGAGAGTATCACATGAAAACGCTATTAATAATTTTTGATTATCAATTGTTTGTGATTGGAACGACCTTTTCCGTCACTATTTATTACTTTTAACCCATTAATTTTTGTAGTTGTTAATGAGTATTCTGAAAACAATTCACGTACAGTCTTAGTATTAGAATTGCAAAGCATTACTTTACATCCCTTCGAATCCAATTTTTTGAATTCTTTTAAAACTCTAATGTGTTCACCCAAATCAAATGTATCTCTAAAATAGTGTGTGTTCTTTGCAGATTGACAACTTGGGTAGTATGGCGGATCTAAGAAAATAAAATCATCTTTTTTTGCATAAAAAAGTGCTTTTGAAAAATCGCATGTTTTTATTTTGATGTTTTTGTTCCTAAGTAAATGTGATACAGCAAGCAGATTATCTTCACATACTATATCTGGATCAGGATAATTTCCAAGTGGAACATTAAACTTACCACTTTTATTTACACGATATAATCCATTAAAACATGTTTTATTAAGAAATATGAGTCGAGCTGCTCTTTCTAATTTTTCAACACTTTCAAATTCATCTCTTACAAAATAGTAGTATTTAGAAGGGTTTTGCAGGTATCTTCTTTTATGATATTTCAATATAGAAATCAGTTCATGAACCTGATCTCGTATCATCATATAGCAGCCTACTAAATCAGAATTTATGTCCGATATGTAAGCTGGTAAATCATGATTTCTATTAATTAGCTGGAAAAATAACGCCCCTCCGCCCAAAAATGGCTCAAAATAGCCATTAAAATGACTAGGAACTGCCGGAACAATATTAGAAAGAAGTTGTCTTTTTCCACCAGGCCATTTAAGGAACGGTTTTGATGTAGATGTAATAGAAACTGTTGATTGTAGTTGCAATAGTTATGAATAATAAAATAGGTTTTCTCAGCAAGTGTTAAAATTAGAAAAGTTGCTGGTGTAATTTTTTATTGTGGGGTTAGATCATCATTTTCGGAGGTTTCTATATCAGTTTGCAATTCAATAGCAAGTCCTTTCCACCATTCAGAAATTCCCATCTAGTTCTCCCCAAAATAGCACGTATGTCCTACTTTATAGATCCTTCGATTCCTTTAGATTCTACATTCCTGTCTACTTTTTTCATCGATCAATTTTAGATCGTTGGATCATTACCAAAATCAACTTTGACTAAAAATTTCACCACATTGCATTTATAACGTGAACATTTAATCGCAGATTCCCACATATTTCCATCAGCAGTGTGTCTTTGTATTATTTTACCTTATGACCAAGATTTGATTGGTTTCTGATTCTGTTGTTTACTACAATAAGAACATCTTATTTCATCCAATGACCTTGCGTAGCATACATAATTATTTAAGCATCGATAATGTGTACCTTTTCAAAAACAGTTTCAGGAGTTTCAATTTCTAACCTAAGACTTCCACTTTCATTTTTGATCCAATAAGAATCTCCACTATAGTCTTCTAGTATGTCTAAAATAGTACAGATCTGGTCCTCTTTTTGGCCTTCATGAACTATTCTGATCCTGTCTCCAATTCTGAATTTTTCCATTTTTATCCATGCGTAAGATAGAATATAGCTATATGGTTATGATCAAATTACCCTTGGTTTGAGTCTGTTGAGACTCATACCATTGTTAATTAACAGAGTGGAGAAGAACTCTACTTTTTTCCTTTTTTAATCGGTGTCATTGTTAAAGCAAAACTTGATACAACGCACACAAAGTTCACTTGCACCC